>OIYR01000006.1_pt1 | contig 160806 bp, 190 predicted proteins | sample 1588221 | NCBI WGS metagenome assembly OIYR01 (sample SAMN03283292) | human gut metagenome | biome: human-associated habitat; material: feces | host: Homo sapiens | place: Peru | collected 2012
AATGGTTCTTGCATTTCTTGATTTGCTTCTACAGATGCTTCACCATACATATATACTTCTATTTTATAAGAACCAGCCATATCCCAATTTATTTTTTGTACTATCTTGTCCATATCATCAACCTCTAAATTCATTAATAGAAAGTTCCACATTTTTGCTAATTCACTATATCTGATTCCTTTTTAATCCCATTCAATATTTATTCCACAACAAGGACATTGTGGAGTTCCTTTTGGAAAAGAAAATCTCTTGAATTGTTCATCATCCTCCATTGCTTTATTCGGATATGACTTTGATAAATTTTCACACAGTCTACAACCGTATTTTATATACTCCGGTTCACCGTCTTTTTCATAATGATGCTCGATAGGTCTTAACGAAACTTTTTGATTATGAACATATTTTCCACCATGTACTTTAAACAATACACTACTACTTATTAATGTCATATAATTTTTACCTCCGATCAATCATCAATATCTTTTATAATCCTTTTCCAAAAATACTTCTCCGTTTGTATCAATAAACTTCTGAATAATTTCCTCTGCTCTTTCCCGTGTTACAATTTCGCTTTCATATTCCCAATCACAATATGGATGATTCTCAAAAGAACATTCAGCAACAAGTTCATCAAGCTGTCCTAAAGGCAACTCGTAAGATTTTTCCATTGCCTTTATGCTATCGTAGAAACCACAAATTGCCAATTCAATATCATTAAATGACATTTCTTTTAAATCTTCTGTATTTGCCACTACACAATATTCATTATCTCCATCCATCCAAATTTCCTGGATAAATAAGAATTTTCTATTTCCTAGATCTTTCCGGCATTGCATACAATCATCATCTGTTACTACAAATCCATTTTTCATTTCTAACATAATTAACCACCTCTGTTCTATCCACAATAGTACACATTGCAGTAATCAAGTACCTTATAGATATTTACATTGTATTTTTCAATTTCTTCATTCGTAATCAATGGTTCATTAGAATAACTATTCATTATTCTTGATTCATCTCCATTGTATTCGCAAGCATACCACCCATCATTATAAAAATCCATTTCTAAATCATTATCTCCAGATACATAACTTTCAGCAGCTTGTATATTCTCGATCAATTCAAGTTCCCGTTTATTAAAACCACTTTTATTCATAATTCCACCTCTTGAAATGTGCTTTTCATTGTCTTGTATAATATGCTCCATATTTACTTTCAACTCTCTTTGTAAGTCCTTCTACATCAAAGAATTGCGCTTCATCTTCTGTTACTTCCATAACACAAGTACAATTTTCAATTAATTCCCTTTCCCATTGTTCTCTTGGCTCTCCAAACAGAATTTTCAATGCAACCTTATCATCAATTGTAGGTGGAATTTCTGTTTTTATTACATAACTACAAGCTTTATTACTATCATATTTTTCACTTTCTGTATCCTCATCGCCAAAGAAACATAATTCATACCAATATATATTTTTATCCATTTTATTTACCTCCAATTCAGACTTGAAATTTCCGTTTTATCCATATTTTATTTTCTCCATGCTTTAACAAATCTATCGGCATGATCTCTCCATTCCAAATTTCCATATTTCCCTCTTACAATCATATCTTTGGTAATATTTCCATCATCTAAAAGAACTTTTACTTCTTCATATGCGCTTGGTAATTCATCATCTTTAGATATCCATTCATTATCATTTTCTTCAATCACCATTGCTAATCCATTATTAGTCAATACTCTTTCTATCTCAGCAGGTTTTGATTCTTCACTTAAATAATCAGAATCCATCACGTTCATAATCTCTTCTATAATAATATCCATACTTTCTCTTGTAATTGCATTAATTGCTACCATTCTTATCTACTCTCCTTTTTAAAACTTCCATTTCAATATAATTTCTATTGCATTATCTAATGGTGTTATTCTCTCAATTTCTTCATCCATATATTCTCTAAGTGTCTGATTTATATATGGTGTTTCACAATCAACAAGAATATCATTTTCTCTTGCAAGAACAACGCTGTCAGTATTTAATACTTCTAATAAATCTCTTATTTTCATATTGTTCCCTCCATCCTATCTAATACAATTCATTAAAAGCATCTATAATTTCCTGTCGCAGCTTTTGTTTCTGTTTAAGCCTTTCTCCACTGCACAATTCCATTCCGTGATCTGCACTTGTTACATAATGTTCTCCATCTTTCCGTAAGTACACATCTATTTCTTCAATTCTTTTATTGTCTAATCTCATTTTCATGTAAATATGAGTTCCATATGTATGTTCTATTAACTTTTTAGGCATATTATTCCTCCTGGAATTTTAGTTTCCTTCTGATACTTCATACATCACTGGCAATGCTGTGAGAGGATATTTTACAATATCATCTACATACGGAAAATAATTTCCGACACAATTTTGCCTACTATATCTATTCTTTGTCACTTTAACTGTCATATAGAATTCATCAATATCAGTTACTAATACTGTTCGTTCAGTATTAGTAATTATCGTAAATTCTTTATTCATGTATTTTTCTCTCAAGCTATTGATATTCATCTTTTTACCTCTCTTTATATTCCATAGGGAACACGCATTTACAAATTCTCAATATCACTTTTTACATTGGCAATATCATCAATGAGATTGTTCATATCTTCGTCTTTTCCGTATTCCATATTTTCATGCATATACTTTGTAAGCTCATAAAACATTCTAATTTTCTGTGTATCGTCCATTTCATCAAAACACTTCTGCATTTCTTTATTCATTTCTATCATCATGTCTATTCCTCTTCCTTTCTTCAAGTGAAACACGCATTTATTCTGAAAATTTTGTATTGCATTATCATAATCTCTGTTTACCTTTTTAGACTCTTATGCAATAATTTGTCACATGTGTATTTTTTGCTATTTCTCTTCACTATTTTTCTAAGAAATCTACGTTTCATTCTGTTTCTTTTGTGTAATTTTTGCATTTTTCTTCATTGCAATGGAGAAAAGGAATAACTTCTTGCCTGCATTTTTCACAAGTGTATTTGTAGTCAGGATGGTCAAACACATCTCCATGATAAGATGTCACATCTTCTATTAATAAAAATTTACAATCCATCATATATTTTTTTAATATCCTTTCTGGTTAAATCATCGTTTATCAAATTTTATACTTTGCAACCGCATACTCCCAATTGGCAATGACACAGATTTTGTCAATTTCTTCAGCAATTTGCTCTATTTGTTTTACCGTATTACCAAACGTATCTTTAAGACCTCGACCGAAAGCTAGTTGTATATCATCCAAAGTCTTTTCCTTTTTTAATTTTAAATTGTACCTTCTAAGAAGATTTGGCAGTTTTTCTTTGTTAATAACTCCATAATGAGTATCCCATTCTAGCCATAATGCTTCTGCAAATAATTCTTGTGGTAATCTCATTTTGCACCTCTCAATTCACTTTCTAAATCATCGTTTCATCTTAAAAATGTACATATTCTGTTTTAAAAATATGTTCTTTTTTGCCACACTTCCAGTTACGAATAAATTTCTCTGCCTCTGTCATCTTGTTTTCATTTTCGATAGTTACCGTTAATTGATTCCTTAAACCAATATTTATATAAGCTTTTCTGTAATTACACCTATCACAATTACAGAGTGCGTGCAACTCTATCATTTTATTTTCTGGCTTTACAACTCCATGTTTATAACATACTCTATCAAACACTAATTGTCCCATGATATTTCCTCCAATCATTCTATTGAAAACCTTGTTTCATACTAAGTCTTTAACATTTTAATTGCTTCTTCCAACGCCTTTTGTTTTTTATCTAATTGCTTCTGTAAATCTCGTATCGTTGTTTCTCTTTCTCTAACCATAAATTTCAACTGTTCTTTTGTGGCATTATGTATAGTCAACCTTTTTCCTTGTTCCCATTGATTATGTGTCATATACCATCACTCTCCAATCTCAAATCCTACAGTTTCAATTCGCTATACTGAAATCCATATCTTTCTAAGAATACGTCTTTATCGTTCTCATATCCCTCCAACAAATCATTCAAATCTAAATGCTGCCAGTCTACATAATTAAATAGATCTTCTGCAAGATTTACATGATCTTGCGCTTCATCTAGGAAGTCTGCTGTTGTATAACAATTTCCCAATACATTTTTTATTTCTCTTTCTGTTAGAAAATCCGTATCAATATCAATGTCGTTGAGAAAAATATCTGGGATATAAATAATATTCTCTGCATTGTCTAAATCAAATTTTCCTTTGTAAATGATACAGTCTTGACCATCTGTAAAAGAAAATATGTCTTTTAACGCTTTTCCGCATTCAAGTTCTTTTCTAAGATATTCCTTTGTAATTCCATTCATTTACTTATCCTCCAATCTAACTTTGTAATTCTTCTATCGTTTCACATAATGTAACAAGTACAATTTTGATTGGATCGTCAATTTGTGACAGGCTATCATATAGGAGCTTTTCTACTTCCTCTCTATTCTCTTCATCATCATACCCATCGGACAAACAATCAAAAATCCGTTTTGCTAATTTTCCATTATCCATAGCTCAAACCTCCTCATAATCTTCCAACAATTCTTCCAAATTTCTCTTCCTCCACCTATGTAAACATCTATCTCCAGTTAGGTTCTTTACTGGTTTTGGAAGTGGTTCGCCTGTGAAAAAATTTCTTTCCCAGTACATATACTGTTTGACTGTATTGTGGTAGTGTCCATCATTATGTACTTCTATGTATTTGTTTCCATTCCGTTTATTTCTATATATTTTTATAACTGTTTTCATAAAATCACCTATTCTTTTGTTTCTCTGAAATACATACTATATTTGACACCTGCTTCTTTTAATTTCCATTCAACGGATTCATGTCGGAATAAAGATTAATACACTTTCGTTCTTCTACCATAATTATTCTCCTTTTCTTTAATAATCTTCATTAATGCATTCATTTATTTCACTATAATATTGACCGTCATATCCTTTTTCATCAATTTCTCCCAACAATCTTTTTCCATATTTTATTCCTTCCTATTTGTGTAATATCATCTCCATTTTTCCATCATTGACTACTATGTCTAAAAACCATACTGCTCTATATCTACCTATATCATTCTTGTGTAATTCATACCATTCTTTATGATTATGATCTACACCATCTTTTCTAAACCCAAATACAAAACTTTCCGTACTTATACTTCCATCTTCTAATTTTTTGTCTATTCTATAGGTGTTCCGCAAACTGTAATTTCAAAATGTTTATCATTGAATCCTTGTAAATTTGTTTTCCATCTATTCTTATTTCTCTTACAAGTTGTGCCATTAAAATCAACTATCATATAATTACCTTGCATTTTTTAAGTTACCTCTGTGCCTCCAAGATTTGTGCCATACGTTCCTGGCTCTATTAGATGTAAAAAGCTTGTTGTCATTTCTAATGTCATATCATTTCACCTCTTCCCATATATCAATCAATCCAGGCAGTACATATCCAAGATCAATCCATGAAAATTCATTGTATTCTTCAAGTTCTTTTAATTCTTCTTCTGTTGGAATTTTTGCTCCCATAATTCTCAGAACATCATTTTCGCTTCCACCAGCTTCCAATATTCTATGTAATGTCATTTCTAAAGCACCTGAAATATCAGTACTTCCTTTTTGTGCAATTGCATTCCGTGTCCAATATTCATGACACATGTGAAATTCAATAATAACTTCATCTTCTTCTAATAAGTCTTTTAATTCAATCATTTTGTTCACCTAACCTTTCTAATAATTTCTTTGCATTGTTTACAAACTGCTCTTCTGAAAGACCTCTCATACACATTTCTATAAAATATCCTGTAGGAATACCACATTCCTTTGCATCTTTGACGGATATTTTATTTCCCTTTTCAACAATTCTCCGTGCAAATTTTCTCCAATTATCTTTTGGTATTTTCATTCCGTGTTTCCTCCACACCCATCTTCAAATGTCCTATTCAAAAGTTTCATTTTACATTCTCTCTTCTAACAAATAAGACAGATACATCTCTGCATCTGCCTTATTATTCTCTTTATGAAACTAATATTTCATTTGCTAATTTTTTCGATTTCTCTCTGTTTTCCATGCTCTCTGATATGTTCGACAGTATCTTCAGAAGCTCCGTTCTGCTTGCATCTTCTTACTAATCGTTCCCACATATCAAGATTTTTCCACCGTGGTTTATTTTTCTTCATTATTTAACCTCTCTTCTCCTGAAAATCTAGGAATAAAATACCCGAAATTTGTTACAGGAAAATCATTTCTTACAATATTATTAATGATTCCATATAAATCATGAGCAAAATTAAATTCATCTGCCTTTAACCAATCATCTAATCGAAGGTTAAATTTCAGATCTGCACTTTCAATGTCCATTAACAAATTTATTCTATCGCCATGATATAATCCTCCTTTTTCTGCACGTTCTGCAATTTTTACATATTTCTTATATCTTTCTCTATATTCTTTATTTGTCATAACAATTTCTCCCTTCTAAATTACAATTTCCATTGACTACATTTCTTCATTATTATATGTATAATCAAAATCTCCATATTTTAATTCAGACTTAATAGTATCTCTTGTTTCTGTTTTCCAATCCTGTCTGAATAGTTTTGCCTGCTCTTTTGGAGTATTTTCTTTGTCAACTAACTTAAACTCTCCATCAACATAATCGTATCTTGTAGTAACAGGTTTATATTCCATATTGCCTTCTTCAATCTCTTTCGAGATTTTCATCTTTAACTTCTGTTGAGATGTACCAATGAATAAAAGTCTCATGCTGGAATATTCTTTCCATTCATTGCAGCTATGCAAGTAATATATTTTCTGTGCCATATAATCACGCCCCAATCTGCTAATTTTCATACCACTGAAACGCACAATCATACATCATTCTGCCTGTTATCTGGTCTTTAAATATAGGGCAATGCCAATCCATTCCATAATTATTTTCCTTGCACCATTCTTCAATTACCTTTGTTGTAAGTGGTGTTACATATACATACAAGTCAAAACAATAATGATCCATTTCTTCTTTTGGATAACCAGCTTCAATTAGCATTTCCATTAATGTTTTCTGCATAATTCTCAATCTCCTCACTTTCTAATCTCAATACCAAATCAAGTATTTTATCTCTCCATTTGATATACTGAGACGATTTACGTAATGTCTCCTTTTCTTCAAACTCGTCTGGGATAATTTCAATCCCATATTCTACAAGCTGTTTTGTCGCTTCAAGTAACAATTCTCTTGACTGTGCATCAGGACAATATCCCTTTCCTCTTGGATCTGCAATTCCTGCCTTGACATATTCCGGATAACATAAGTCAATGAATCTTGGCAACTCATTATCCAAATCCATCATATAAGTCATGCTTGGCTCAAAAATCCGTTTTCGCTTTCCATCTCCGCCTCTTTTCCCTATCATTTCTGCGACTTCTTCTGTCTCATAGAACTCATTTTCCAAAAGGATTTTTCTTTCGATTTCTTCCGCAGTTTCTTTGACTGTTTCATAGAATGCCTTTGCGTTAAAGTAATTGCTTTTTAACTTTGCAAGAAACTTTCTGTCATAATTAATCTGTGGTAACATAATTATCTCCTCGCTTCCATCATTCTTTTTCTATAGTCTTTAATTTGTTCCATTGTCAACCATTCCGGCTTTTCGTCTTCGGCAAATGAGTTCCAAATCCGTTCCATTTTGTCACAAATCACTTCTACACTTCCACCATACAGATGACCTTCGTAACCGTTTCCATTCCCGAGAAAATAATTACAATCACTTTTCATTCTACCCAATAGCATGTAATCATTCTCCCTTGGATGGCGAATAAAAGGATCGTCGCATTCCACTGGTTCTGTTACTCTATTACATGGTTCACCACAAATTTCATCCCATTCTGTTCTGTAAGCACCTGTGTAAAGGTTTAAACCATTTCGACCATCATTTTCATCGAAATACAACTTTCCGTTTTCATCCTCGTAACATGGAACTTCCATATATCCTCCGAATCCTACATATTTAACTTTCATATCAACGACCTGCCTTTCTCAACTCTTTTACCGCCATATATGCACCGTATAAAACATCTTTACATGTATTAGCATTGATATAACCAATTTCTCTTTTACCATTCTTTAAGACATGGAATTGATTTCCACCTTCAATACTAATTTCCACAGAAATATCAAATCCAGAATCTTTGATTGTACAGAGATATCCGTCAATCATTCTGCATTTCTCTTTTTCTAAGTCATCTAAATAACCAACAACTCCGCCTTGCCATTTGATATGTTTAAAATCCATATTAGCCTACCTTTCTGATTTCTTTCAGCATATTTGCCTTGCACAACATCAGATTTTCTTTCATTTCTATGATTCTCATATCAAGAAATTCTTTAACAGCTTTATCAAACTGTTTTTCTGTAATTTCGTGACCATAATTTGCAACAACAATATCCATGATTTCTTTATATGAGAATCCATTAAACAATGTATCATTTTCATGAATTGGCAAATTATAATCAAATTCTTTTCCATTCCGTGAATCCGTCTCAGGATCATATAACCATCTACTCATGTTAATTTTCCTCCACAATTCTATTCTCCACATTGCTCCAATAATATTTCTTTCCGTTCTCTGCGTTCTCAAAAATCACTGAATATGAAAATGCTTCAAATGGTGTGAATACTTTTCCATTACAAGTGTATGGTATTTTCTCTGTATTCCAATCAATACCAAGTTTTCCATTTTCTTCACGAACAACAAATATCTTGTCGTAATTCCGTGTCTTAATTTCTCTGTTACAACTGTCATACATATGTACTTTTACTTTGTCATTTACATTTAACATTTTCTCTTCTCCTCTCAATAAAATAAGACAGCTAAAGAATTATTCTCCAACTGTCTTTAAATGAGTTTCTTCCTATTAGAATGCAGTCAAGATTTCTCCTAACTGCTTCGCTTCTGAAATCTTACAAATTGCTGTTGCCTTTGAATCCTCTGAACCATTCTTCCGTGTGAAGTGATTCACAAGATACACTTTATCAGGCATTTCTTTGCCTTCAACTGTGTAGTGACCAACTTCTACGGTTGCATCACCGAGTTTTCCAAGTTCCTTTACCTTTTTGTAGATAAATTCTTTAGCCATTTTATTCATCCTCACTTTCCTTAAAATTATATTCTGGGTAAACATCCCCAATGTTCCATCCATCTTCAAACCAACAATGGTCTGAAATCTGTGGAATGTCCACAATGATGTGATCGGCAAAAGTTTCTTTTACTGTGCCTTTGTAAAAGACCCCATCAAGCTTGCACCGAACTTTCTGTCCTGTCGAAAACAAATATTCTAAATTTGCCATTTGAAACCTCCTAATCTTTCAAATTATATTCCTTGCTAAGTCTCTTTGCGATTTCACCACAAATTTCTTTATCATGTACTGGAATCGACAAAGACTGTTTCCGTTCCCAAATTTCATGTCCGGTGTTAGACCGTGAGAATTGAAATCCATTCTTTTTCAGTTTCTTGCGAAAATCATTCGTAGAAACTGGCTGCAAACGTCTACTCATGTGTATACCTCCTTTCCATATATTCTTTTGCTGCTACACAAGACCAATACTTTTGCACTATATTTGCCTTACGAACATACAGAAGAATTTTCTCTTTCTCTTTGTCTGTCAAATCAGAAACGTTATGTTTTCTGACTGTTCTACAGATATTGAAGAAATTTTTCTTCTGCGTTTCTGTTGTGAAGTTGAATAGATTATATTCACTCACAACATTTTTTCTTTGATGATTTACTCAAATCGTTCACCATGTCAAACATGGCTAATAGATTTAGCTTTTCCAATGGAATTTTCTTCCCCATCAGACCACCTCAAATTCCTTGAGGATTATGCCTAACAGTTCTTTGGCTTCCGTTCCACCGTTCTCAGAATCCTCTTTAAGATTCTGAACTAACGCGATCATGTCTTCGGAAAGTTTCCCTCTCCGTTTTGAGCGTGTAAATTCTTGAAACATCTCCATTGAAGAGTCATGCAATTCCTCTTCTGTCATTTTGCATCTCCAATGGTTGTTGCTGTAAGATGCAAGCTTCTTGAAAAATGACAAGTCTAACATTTTCATTCTCCCTTTCTCTTTGTAATTGGTTAATAGTTACATTAATATAGCCAAGAGAGCTATATTGTTATATTCTCCCTTGGCTATATTGTATCTAACTATTATGTATGTATTAAACTGCTTTAGCTTTCGCCTTTGTCTTTTTTGTATTTTTATTGACAACGAAAGGATTTTCCATTTCATATTTAACAATCTGAGACAGAAAATCAAAAATCTGTGCCTGTGTTTTTGTCATGATATTTTCTACAAAGAATTCAGTTCCTTTACATTTTCGAACCAGTATCTCCTCCATTTCTTCTGTTCTGCCTTCATAGTATGCATACATTGATTTCAATGCACGAATAATCTTTGCTGTGTATGCTTTTCCGTTATATGTATCTGCATATCCGTTCCATTCCAACTTACCAAGCAAAGTAAGCATAGAATCAAGTAATTCTGCCTTACCACCTTTAATCCATTTGATTCCATCGGAAATAGATGTGAAAGTTCCAACAACATTGTCCGTTTCATCATCTCCCTTGATTGCTATATTATGTTTCTTACAGATATCATGTAATGCAACATATTCTGGCTTTTTGGCTGCTAAAGCTGCATGGTAAATATCCATTGGTTGCATTTTTGCCCTGTCACTTGACTGACTAAGAAATAAATCAATAGCATCTTCAAGTGAACATTCCATAACTTCCACAACTACACTCTCTTTCTTTGCCTTGAAAGCACCATAAATTCTGTGCTGTCCATCAATACAAAGAAGAATTCCATTGTAGAGTAAAACCTTTGGCTCATCCCATTTATATGAGTTATAATTATTTCCAATCGAATAAGCTCTTTCAAGTTTGATTCTTCTCTGCCAATCAGGGATGTGGATCTGCATTGGATCTATAACCATGAGAAGTTTATCTCCAATCCGTGAATTGTTCTTTGCAGTTTTCACCAAGTTTTTGATTAACAACTTTTCGTTTTTACCTGTAAACTCATTGCTTTCTCTTACTTCCTGCATTTCCTTTTCTGCTTCTTTCGCTTTCAAATAAACTCTTTTACACATAATTTCTTCTACCTCTTTCTTTAATTTTTCTTTTTTATTTTGCATTTGCGGAATTTTCCGCATAAAAATAACACCCTACGTTGTGTAAGGTGTTATGATTGACAGTTTTTGTCTATTTCTTTTAACTTTTTTAATTTACATTTGCCTTTTTTACAAGCTGAACTTCATATCCCAACGCATCTATAATACTTGAGAACATATTCATTGATGCATTGTGAGTCTTTTTCTCAAACCGTGAAATTGCCTGTTGACTATTCCCTGTCATTTCTGCAAGTTCAGCCTGAGAAATGTTTTCGCTTTTGCGAATCTCAACAATTTCATCAATCAACTTATCATTGTTGTCTGCCACATAATAAGTTTTTGATGGCATATCTTTTCTTTCTGTCAGTTCTATGTTGCCTTTTTCAATCTCGACAGCTTCAAGTAAACCTCTCATTGTATCTTCAAAAAATTTACTCATAGATCATTCCTCCTTTAAGAAATTAACTACTGCCTTAAATGCCTTTTTCTCATCTGGTGTAATATCAGATTTTTCATCTTTACTGTACACATTGATAAAGTAAATTTTATCCTTTAATTCAATATCTACATATAATACTCTTGCGCCACCACGTTTGCCTTTTCCTTTGTTTTCCATTGGAACACGAATTTTTCTTAATCCACCAGTTCCTTTAATGGCATCTCCTGCTTTTGAATCTTTTAATAAAATATTCTCTAATGCCCTTAAGTTTTCATCGGTTAAACCAAGCTCACGCCACTTTTTAGTAAACATAGGTACTTCAATAAATGTTCTATTCATATCATTTTACCTTTCTCTTTTGTATATACATATTATACATCATATTTGATGTATTTTCAATATGCAACTATAGAACAATCCGTGTTTCTTCTATAATAATGCAGATCACCTCCCTATTACATTTTTCTTTTGCCTTTTCAGGTCTACAGTATTTATCACAGAATGATTTCGCTTCTGCAAATTCTTTATCCGTCATAAGACAAGAAAAATATCTGTTCTTCTCGTCATGTGAAGAACTTATGGTGTCAATGTCATTTCCGAGACAGAAATATTTGAATAATTCTGCCTTTTTGTTGCTGATGATGAACGTCCGTTCTTTTTGTTCTTCGTGGTTTCTGATTGCATCATAGAGTCTTGCAGAACCATCTTTCATATAGATTTTCATTTTATTTCCTCACTTTCTTCTTCTCCGTTTGCCAACATTTCAAGCTGGCGTTTCAGCCTCATCAAGTTTGCGTTTGCAGCCATGATTTTATTGTCGAGTTCCTGTGCTTTCCGTGCTGTTGGAATCATGTCTCTGATCAGACGGATTCCACCTATCTTATACAGTTGAGCAATTTGCGTTTTGCCTTCTGTATTTGAAATTGACGGATGAAAAGTATAGACAAATTCAATGTCTTTATATTCCTTTTCTGTTACCTGGTTTCCGAGTTTCTCTTCAAATTCATGCTTCATCATGATTATTCACCTCCTTAAATTCCTAAAATATACGGCATGATTAATCTATGAGCTTCGTCATACCGGAAATTTTCTTCGTTTCCATTGTAGAATTCCGGCACTACTTTGTCTTTTGCCTTTTTGATTGCAAATTTTACCAATGACCGTGGTAATCCGAAATCATCAGCAAGTATTTTGATTTCTATTTCCCATGATTTCATTTTGCGTTTTCTCCTTTCTACAGCATTACTCCAAAGTAATTAAACATAATTACAATGAGAATGTATCCAATTATTAATGTTACTGGTAGCATGAAAATTTTAAATAACTCACTTTTTACCTTGCGTCTGAATCTTTTTTCTCTTGCGGTCATTTGCTTTTCCCTCCTATTTTTGAGTATAAAAATAACAGCCTTATTTTTGGCTGCTAACTATCTGTCATATATATTCTCGCTTTTCGTGGCGTACAATTCTGTTCCATCCGAAAGCATAAAAGCAATTTCGCTTCCGTTTGTATTCCAATCAGTAATTTCTAAATTAGAATACATATATGGTAATGACCAATTATTCTGCTGATACCGTGTAGATATAATAGTATCATCACGAATATCTTTTGTGTTGTTATCATTCATGATTAATGCACAACCATCGCCAACTTGCCAATCTTCTGCGCCATCGAATGACCAGAGATTTCCGTTTGTATCTTCAACGGTTACTGTGTCATTTTTAATCTCCGTTACTGTTGTTGACAGCGGATAGAGATGGGAAATCTGATTTGCGTTATAGAGCTGACAGATTGTTTTATCTGCCATGGTTGCTAAGATTGCAAGCGCAATTATTATGAAAAGTGTTTGGAATTTTGTGAAATTTTTCATGGTGTCTCCTTTCGCTTTTGTAAAAATGGGTATAAAAATAGCACCCTGGCTTGAGGTGCTAAACTTTTATAGGTTTTTTAGTTTCGCTTGAAGCTCTGCGATTTGAGCTTCGAGTTCTATTTTTGCCTCTTCGTTTGTTTCAATTTTGATTTCTACAATTTCTTCAATTGGGCATTGTAAGTACTCACATATCCTACCTAAAGTTTCAAGAGTTGTAGATTTGTTTTCCCTAAATTTTTGAAGTGTACCACCTGGCAATTTGAGATCTTCTCTAAATTGTTTTTGTGTTATGTTTTCACTTTTTAATTTTTCAAAAAGTCTACTGTAATCTATTTTCATCTTATATGCCTCCATTTGTATATTCACCCCCATTTTAGCATATAATTTCCATTTTTCAAAGATAAAAATTGCACTCTACTTTGCATTTGCGTTTCGAGTGCAACACGATTAGAAACCGAAGCCGGAAAGAGTCTGTTTTTCTAAAGTACAGACCATGTAACAAAATAATGCGTTCTGATAAAGTTCGTCATCTTCTGCTATGCGTTTCCAATTTGCATTGGTTTCTTCTTCCGTTGGTTTCTGTCCACCGCCGTATTGTTTCCAGATAGTATATCTACTGGCACAATTCAGTTCAGACAAAAAGATATCCATTTGCCTCAAACTTTCTATTCTGCGTTTGACAGACCATTCGTTGATTTTGAGCATAGTTATGCCCTCCTTTGATTATTAGGCACACTGTACCTATTACAATGTTACCATACAATCAACCTCCCTTCCAGTGCTAGTACACACTAAAGAAAAGCAGACTATTCCTATATTTTGCGTTCTGCCTTTCTGTACTGAATACTATACTATCTATTGTGGAACTTTCAATGTAATTCATTGAGGAAATATTGCAATGTTCTCCCTCTAACTTTCTAAGTTCGCTTGCCAATTCAGACGGATTGAAAGTTTTGGCAAAATCCTTGTATTTCTGTTTTGCCATGTTACTTGTTACTTCTGCTGTTATTGCGTTTCTGTTCATAATGCTACCTCTTTTTTATTTTGTCTTTCCATTGCCATTGCCTTTGCTGTTGGGAAGTCTAAGATTCCTTTTTCTACATAGTTCGAAAAAAGATATTTACATTCTTCCCAATCTAGCCAATCTGTTACGTTGTATATGCGCATGATTGTTTCAATGATTATTTTGTCTTGCTGAACAGACATTCTGCCCATTCCAACATAATCCTTTTCCATGTTATTTAACATTGTGTTGATTTGTTTTGCGTTCATAGTCTCTCTCTCTTTCTCATTTTGTCTTTCCATTGCCTTACCATGCGATTGCATAGTTTAATTCTGTCAAACGGATTAGAACTTTTTCGTTTTCGCTTTCAGGCTCTTTATTAATGTCAACGCCAAGTTTTTTAAATTGTTTTACAAACTTGAGAAGTTCATCATAAGCCTTTTCAAATTCCTTTCCATAGTGTGTGCGACTTTCCAGGAATCCGACCGTATGGGCGGAAATATCCTGCAATTCATATTTTAAGTTTCCGTTTGCCAATTTTATTTCGGTTTCCAATGCAATTTTATCCAATGGAGTTTCCATAAACTCCTTTACTGATTTAATTTCTAAAAACATGATTTCCCTCTCTTTCATCTATACAGCTATACTATTTCCCACTACACTTGCATTGCCCTTTCCATACCAGTGTGCAATTTCTGTTACTTCATTCCAACGAAGAGATTCATTAATCTGATTCGTGTTGATTCTCGAACCAGTTCCCTTTTTATGTCTGGAATAGGTTTTCATGAGTTCTGCTGCTTTTTCGTTCCAAACTTTTTTATCATCTACAACTGGAATAAAACCGAGCTTATTCACGGCATATTTCACCCATTTATAGATTTTACTGTTTTCTCTTGCTACACGGATAGACCATTCTCCATCCACGTTGACATAAACGGAAAGATTTCCATTTTTGTCTGTTTTGAAATAGTCACAAACCCAATAAACCGGATTCCCTTTGACATCTGAAAATCTACCATAGATTGCACCCTTTGGTGCTACGAAATCCAGGACGTTTGCTTTACATTGTGCATAACGCACGTAGAACTTCGGTGCATGTTTTTTGGACATGATTGTATCCCTCTCTTTCCGTTTGCCTTTTAGAAATTTTTTCATAGAATTAGCCTAGATCATTCTAGTTGTCCACCCTAAACCTCGTGGCGGTTTCTATGCTTTAGGGTTGACGGATTAAGTCCGTCACTCTCTAGAAACATTCTTCAAAGTCGCAAAGAACCATTTCGTTATAGATTGCGGTAAACAATCCGAAAGTTTCAGCGTATACTTGAGCGAATCCGGCAACTGCCTCTTCTCTCGTTCTCATACCTCTGCGGTATTGTTTCCGAATAGTGTCAATTTTCTCCTCAAATATTCTTTTCTCCTCAAAAGTCATCATGGCAATATTCCCCTTTTTCTATAGTATGGTTGGGCAGTTTATCCTCACGCCCAGGAGTTATGGACTACTTGTCGGCTTTTTTCTCCTCAGCTTTTTCTACTGGTTTCTCAGATTTTTTCCCTGATTTCTTCTGCTCTGCTTCTACTTCGGCCACTGTTTTAGCACCGGCAACCGTATATTCGGATTCTGTTTTCTCAGGTTTTACGACTTCGTGACGGTCTGAATTGTCGAGGATTACAGCCATCAAATCTGTTAAAGCTCTAGCTTGTAATTTTAAGTCTTTAGACTTGTCAACCCATATGTAAGCTCCATAAGAGTATCCTTTTTTATCAGAACCTTTGATTTCACGTTTCGGAACTCCACCGAAAACAGCTAAAAATTGTCTAATATCTTCCTCTTTGAAGTTAGAGTTTCTAACTTTAATCCCATAGAAATATTCACCTTCAGAACCTAATAATTTGTGGAAAATAGGTTTCAATATTTCCTTCATATTCTTTTTTGAACCACTAGCATAATATTCGGAAATTGCATCCGACAATGACACTCCGCCATTTTCATATTTGAATGTACTATTGTCTAAAACTACACGGTTATAGATTGTGTGAGCAATCAAAGCAACATGTACTTTATCAGTTGCCGGAAGTGCTGTATATAAGTCTATAGAAAGACAGTTATCACATTCCTCTGTTAGAGCCTCGACTTCCTTCCGTGCTTTCCAAAATTCACCAAAGTCTACTCCGAGTGCAATACGGCAATCCTCTTCTGTAGCTGTCATAACGTCTTTTCCTGGGTGTGCCATTTTATATACTTCTTTAGCGTCACGGATGGCTTTTTTCTCGATTGCTACCTCAAGTTCTTTATGACGTACTACGGACTTAACAATACCAAAAACGTCAAGTGCTGATTTACCGTTATCAAGTTTCATAGCGTCAGATTTTACATAGAATTTTTCAGATTTTAACATAGTATTTCTCCTATTCTCCGCACCTTGTATATAGACGAGTTTTTGTGCGGTTCGCCTAGTTTTTTTTGTATGGTTTTTCTGTCGTTTTGACAGAGTTCCCATGATGGGATTCGAACCTATTCTCAAAGCGGTTAATCCGACACCCCTTAAAAAAGGGTAGACTGTGCCTGGCACAACATGGGATGCTTTCTCAAACTTTTCGTTGCTTTTCGCAATTACTAGGTTTTTATGAATGAATTATGATTTTTCAAATAATCCCATTAAAACATTTTTATGCACTATTTGAGACTTGTAACAAGTCAACAACCCATGTTATAATGACTATGTGTTATTTTTTTCATTGTTTTATGGGGTGCAATGTTTTTCTGGAGGGTTACTCGAAAGTAAAACCTATAAATTATTTTTTGAATCATTTTGAATAGCTACGTTTACCCGTTGTTATTGATGTATACCGAAAACATCTGTATTTCTTACCCGTCAAATATCTAATATTCGAATTGCCAGTTGCTCTTGTTACCTGGTCGATTTTTCACGCTAGTAACTTGTGGTTACTACAGCTTTAGCATTTAAACTCCGTCAAGTGGCGTTTTATTGAATCGCTATCTGTCGGTATTAGTTCGGTATCGTGGAACTTTACGACGTTACTTTGTAGAAAGTAGATACTGATAACTTTCTTTCGGGTATGCTATCAACCCCTTGCGAACTCCTCACAAGTGGACATATGGCTTTTTAAGTCCCTCATATGCTAGGACAACTAAACTTTTCAACGGAGTTCATACCGTATGGTCGCAACCCGTCAAGGTTGGAATGTGGCGGTTGTCAACCGCTCTCATTGACTATTCGAACCAACTCATGTGAATCTATGGTAGCACCCACATGACCACCGAATCATGTAACCTTGTTCGGTGTAGCTATACAATAAATCATTTTTGTGATTTTTGCAAGCGTTTTTGTGATTCTTTAAGTCATTTTTATGATTTTGTTAAAAGTGTATAGAAAATAGTTGTTTTTAAATGTTTTATAGTGCATATTGCATAATTGAACGTGTTTCTTCTATATAATGCAAAAAAAAGAAAAATTGAATGATGCTAGTTAGTTGTGGCTAACTTGGTGGTATTGGAATTGGATCTGAAGTATATAGACAGTGTGTCGAGAAATAGATAGATATATATTTTTTGTATAGTAATGAACTAGATATATAATTTTTATATAGTAATAGACATATTAATATAAAAGTGTCTAAAAAACGATAAAACAAACAAAAATGCCTATATATAAATACATTTTCTAAAAATATACATAATGTTGAGAAAAAGAAGTCCCATTTTTTTGCTTTATATAGAAGATAAAATTTCGATTTCATTAGTCAAAAAATGCGTAAATATAACAAAAGTGCGCATTTTTCAAGGGTTTTCCGTACACTGGGGGTAGTTAAAATCAGGCAGACTAATTCAAGTTAGTTGAGACTAACTATGCAGTCTTTCCACACACCAACTCGAAAAAATCCCTCCCACTTCTAAAAATTCACCCACAAAATTCCAAATTTTCACTCTCATCCTCAAATCCTCAAAATTCCCTTATTTTACAACGAAAATCACACCTCACCAAAAAATCATCCCTTATCGAACCCCTTATCGTCAAATCCCTTATTTCACAACACTTTTCCGCCATCTCTCACACAAAAATCATCTAAAATTTTTCACAAATTCACTCTCCCATCCCAACTTTCTTCCTTATATAAAGGCATTTTTACGATGTACTATTTTTACGTCAAAAATCACCATTCAACTCCAAAATCAAAAATTTTCAAAACTTCAGATAGAGAATAATAATATATCCCACAAATCAAAAATAAGGAGAAAATAAAAACCATGCGCCTAACAAATAAAGAGATCTTAACACAATTCCCATCCTGGTCAAATCACCCATCAGGAAACATTCAACAGGTACGCTATGGAGACATACCAGATTGCCAATATACACAAGAATCTTACAATCACTACCAACAAGAAACAGATCCACACCTATTAAACATTTTCTGTGCAGAAGCTTATATCTACTCGCAGCATGGAGCATTTGACATCTATAAAACCATAGCAGGTGACATTTACATCCATACAGAAACGCAGAAAATATTACACGGTTCAATCAACGTCCAATACAGAAATAAACCTATCACAATCCATCTCAATCTCATGTACGGATTAAAAGCACTATCACTACTCTCCTTGCGTGGCACAGGTAAAGTAAAAGGATTCTGCAATAAAGATGGAATTGGATCGCCTTGCAATCATCTAAACACAGAAGAGACATAGATATCATCAAGTCAGTCTTAGACAATTCTATGGAAGATTATGGTTATGGAGTGCAAAAGTTTATGCAAGCAGCAAGAGAACTCTATGCAGAAGATCCATTCAACACTATTATGAATAAAACCTTTGAGCTATAAAACACAACAAAACATACATTTCAGACGATTATTATACTTATTTAAATAAAATCAGACCAAATTCTGTTTAAGTGTTAAAAAGGCACGATTTACCATTCAAGGTATTAAAATTGATTCTAGCTCATTTTGTTCATCAATAAGTCATCAAATCGCCTGTTTAAAAATGTAATGTTATATCAAAATAGAAATTATATAAGAAAATATACATACTGAACTACACAACTTGTTTGTGTAGTGAACAAGGTTACAATCTTAGCTTGGAACGAAGAGACAAGATAAGATTGTAACATTGCATAAGGGAGTGGGAACTTTCCCACATAAGTAAGGCAGATAAATATCTGTCTATTTTTATGCACAAAAATAAGTACAAATTTTAAACTGATGGTTTAATTAAATAAAAACGTATCATTTTTCGTTCATAATCTCACACCCTACCAACTTTACACTAAGCACATAAAAACAGAAAATCAATCCATATTTATATCAAATACCCATCAAATTGCCATATCAGAAATCTATGATATACACCTGCCAGGAGGGGGTAATTAAAATCTTGTAGAAACATTTCTCTCATATTCGAGTACCACTTATATAAAAATGCAAAAAATAATTTTCGTAATGAGAGAATAAGTATATAAATCCAATATCATCCACCACATCAACAAAAATAAGAAGATAAAACTAATTACAACGAAACAAATTAAGAGAACAAAAATGAAAAACAATATTTAACACAAACAGAGAATAGAAATACAAAGGAGATGAAAATTATGTGTATGAAACATACAACACGCTCAGGAAATACATTGATTAGATGTAGTCATGTAAATAATAGTAAATGGGATAAAGCATACTTATTAATTCTTAAACCAGAGGATTGTAAAGCAGAATATATTAACTACTGTCCTAACTGTGGAGAAAAATTAAAAGAATACTAAAGAGTGATGTAATTGCCTACGGCGTTATAGATATTCGCAACAAGTTGCTCACATCTAATTTTTGTCATGTTGACAAGCAACATTCCAAAAATGAATATATTTATTTATTTTTCTAGTGGTTTTTTAATGATGAATAAAAAATCATCCAAACTATCACTATATATATATTATATTGTGAGAAACTGAATGATTTTTTAAAACCTTGCAACTAAAAACTTAAAAATCGTCAGTAATTCAAGGAGAAAACACCTCTAAAAAAATACTGCGATTTCTCACTATATATATATTATATAGTAATAGTTTGCAGTATTTTTTTTGTACCATAATTTGATTATTTTTCAAGGCTTTTATACATTTTGGAGAATATATATTATGAAACTTATTAATGATTCCATAATCAAAAGAAGGGAGAAATATACATGAATACTAAAAATATTAAAATAGGAAAAATTACAGAAGAAGAACTTGTAAATTTATTTGGTAGTGATGCTCAAAAAAAATCTTATGAAGAAAAAGGAAAGTTCATCGGAAATTATAAAAATAATCTTTTTAAGAAAGTAAATAAATACTGTTCCATAGAAGAAAGAGAGAAAGTTGATGGAAGACGTATCTATGAAATTACAGAAGTTTATGAACATCCTCTTCCATCAAACTTTAACAAGATGAATAAATCATTATACAGGTATATAGTACCTCTTATACTTTCAGACTTAATCAACGGTCATGATCAAAACAACAGTATAGATATCACTGTTGGTAAATGGGCTAGAGAAATTAACATGGTAAATAAAAATTATAATCTTTTGAAGTATAACCGAGAAGATAGCAGCAAAGAGTTCCAAATCAATATGAATGAGATTAATGAATTTTATGACAAAGCTGATCACATGATTAATTGGTACATAGAAAACGCACTTGACTATCTTAAATCTGCTGGCTTAATCATTTGGAGACAAGTTGATCGTATAAACATAGAGGAAACAGATGGCAAATCAGTCATTGACCAAGATGGGAATATAGAAGTTAATGTAACACTTACATCAAGGCAAGCCACAAAAGAAGACATGGATTACTATGCTCAATGTGTTTCTATTGCAGACAAAGAAGCAAATATAGAAAATGCAGGTGAAAGATATTACAGTTCAAAGGCAAAATATTTCCAGGAAACTTTAAAAAGAGAATTATATAAAAAGAAAATCAAATACTTCTACAGCACATACGAAGCGTATTATGTTCATCTTGATAAATGCAAATCATTGCTAGAACACTTTGGAGAATATAATAGAGAACAACTTGTTGACAGTTTCAATAAAGAATTCTCTGACATGATAGTTGAGAATGCAGGTATTAGATTTGACAAGAATAAAACTAAGTATCTTCTCAATAAAAGCGACTATCTTCTCTCATTTGAGAATTTATGTGAAATCACGGTAGATAACAAAACTGAATACCTTGGCAGTAGAATCAGAGAAAAACCTATTGAAGATAATTATAACCTTAAAGTAAATGCAAAGAAGAAAGGACAATAATAAATGAATTATAGTGAAGCACAATTAGAAATCATAAATACAATTGACGGAAACATTGGTGTCATAGCATCTGCTGGTTCTGGAAAAACAACAGTGTTAACAAAGCGAATTGAAAATATGGTAAAGAACCATTCTATTGCACCACAGGACATACTTGCTGTTACGTTTAGTAAAAAGGCAAAAGAAAATATTCAAGATAAGTTAAAAGAATTGGATGTAAATGGAGTAAATATTGAGACTTTCCACTCTCTCGCTCTTAAGATTATTGGTACAAGATATGGAGTAGGATATTTTAAAGTATGGACATTACAGTGGGAAAAAGAAAAGATTATGCAAACAATCTGTTGCGACAGAATGAATCTATGTAGTAAAGATGATGTTCCATATAATGATATCTTAAGATTTATTGGAAAGCAGAAAAATGCAATGCTAAGTGCAATGGATGAACTTATCTATTCAGATGATGATCCATTTAGTAAGAACAATATGAAAGAAATATTTATCAGTTATGAGAAATTCAAAGAAGAGAATAGATATATAGAGTTTGATGATTTTCTTAATCTTGCAAATGAAGCGTTAGATACTGATAAAGATACTTATGATTATTACAGCAATTGTTTCAAATATGTTTTATCTGATGAATTCCAGGACATTTCAAAATCACAATCCCTTTTATTAAAGAAACTGAATACCAAAAATACAATGATAGTTGGTGATCCATTGCAGGCTATTTATTCATTCCGTGGTGGTAATAGCAAATATATTCTTGACTTTGAAAAAGATTATCCAAATGCAAAGATTGCGCATTTGAATAAAAACTATCGTTGCAGCGAAGATATTATTAAAACAGCAAATGTGTTTGCAAATACCATTCCTGATTCTAAGCATAAGAATTACAGGGAAAGTATTGCAAATAATAAAGCATTTAAAAAACCAGAGTTTGCTATCTATAAAGATGAATGGGAAGAAGCAGATAAAATCGCAGATAAAATTAATTTACTTGTTAGAGAATATAAGTATAAAGACATTGCTATTCTCGCAAGAACAAATGCGCAGTTGACAAAAATACAGTCAACCTTTCATGAAAAATTAATACCGTTCAGTATTGTAAACGGAAGTTTGTTTACTGATCTTCCAGAAATAAAGCTGCTAATCTCATATCTAAAACTTGCGCTCTATGAAAATGATAATGAGTCTTTTAGATATTTATACAACAAACCGAATAGATGGTTAGATAGAAAATTTCTGCAAGAAGTAGAGAATAATAGTAAAAGAAAGAATGTTTCATTTTACAGTTCTATGATGTCAATTGACCGTAGAAATTGGAGATTTAAGAATGGTATTGATGAAATTTATGAAGTGATTAATTATCTTCAGAATAAAAGATTTTCCTCTATTGGAGATATGATTTCTTATTTAAGAATTAGATTAAATATTGACGAGTTTGTGACAAAAGGAAAACAGGCTGATGATGGAAGTTATGTTGAACAGATTGAAAATATGAATGCTTTTGAAAATATTGCAAAGAAATATACAGACTTAGAAAAGTTCATTATGTACTTAGATGATATTACAAAAGACTTGCAGGCAGACAATGAAAACAAAGTGCAACTTCTTACTATTCATAAATCAAAAGGCTTGGAATATCCAGTTGTATTTATTATTGGATGTAGTGATGGACTTCTTCCTCATAATAAAAGTAAAGATTTAAATGATGAGAAAAAGTTATTTTATGTTGGTATTACAAGAGCAGAAAAGGAATTATATATCTCTTCTATTCTTTCAAATAATGCAACAGAAATGAAAATAAGTCCATTTGTATATGCAATAAAAGAGACAATTAAACCTGATAAATCTGTAATGTAGAATGGGGAATAATAAAGATGTAACTTATTAATTATGATTCAGAAAGGATATTAAAATGCAACAAATAAATATTAATGAATTAAAACCACATCCAAGAAATAATGAATTTTTTGATGATATTAGTGGTGAAAAATGGGATGAACTTCTTGATTCCATACGCAAGCGAATAAAAGATGGAAAACGAGGGAATATTGAGCCAATCATTATAACACAAGATAAGGTTATAGTTTCTGGTCATCAACGTGTACGAGCTTTTAAAGAATTATCTATTCCGACTATTGAATCAGAAATTCGAATTTATAATTCAGATGATGAAGTCCTTCTTGACCTACTTGAATCCAATATTCGTCGTAGAGGTGAAATCGGTGGGTCAGCAAAGAAGGTCGGCAAAAGAATTAAGGAACTGGAAAGATTATATGGAATTCGAGAAGGCAGTGCTGGTGGAAATGGTTCTAATCAGTATATTAAAAAAGAGCTTGAGCCGAATTCTTCGGTTGAAGCAAAAAAATCCCAATCCGATCTTGCAGCACAAATGGGCATTTCTGTTGACACTCTTCAAAATTATAAACTTCTTGCAGAAATGATACCAGAACTTTCTGATTTAGTTGATACAGGTATTGTTACAAAAACAACGGCTCTTGCAATAATGAAAGAACTGCCAGAAGAAGATCAAGAAAATCTAATTGCTTCTATGGATACAACAAAGCGGATAACACAGAAAGAAGTGAAACAGTATATTGATGAGATTAATTACTTAAAAAATAATCCAAAAGTAAAAGAAATCATTAAAGAACCTGATGATTATAAGACTACAAAAAAACAACTTGAATATTATAAAAGTGATTATGTATCGTTAAAATTAAATTTTGATAATAAAGTAAAAGAATTACAAGATATGCGAAAGCAATTAGAGAATATAAAGAATGTAGAAGAAAAAGATCCTTATGCAAAAAAACTCAAAGATTCTACTCTTCTGTTCTGTTCAAAAGTTGCAACTTTTATTGAACAGGTTGGTGGGTATATTTGGCTTACAGACGAGATAAACAAAATACCAGAGCTTGAACGAGAAGGTTACATTAAATCAATTCATGCAATTAAATCATGGGCAGACACTATGGAATTTAATATTAATAATAAAACAAAGGAGATTAATTAATTATGGGAAAATCTTACGAAGAACTTATGGAACTTGTTGGTAAAACAGCAGAGATTTCTGCATCAAATACTGAAAATACAGCAGTTGTTTTAGCTAAATTAGAACAGCAAAGTAAATTATTGTCTGGTTTGTCAAATTCAGTAGTAAGTGTTCAAAATGATGTTGCTATTTTGTCTACAGATATGGAACAGTTAAAAATGAATGAAGAAGTAACAACAACACAACAAGAAACTTTAATCGAAGCAGCAAAGAAAAGAATTTGTGAAATTTTAGGAAACGATCCTCTTGAACAAAAGAAGTATTTTAGAATCTTTGTTCAGAAATTATACAAAGATACTAGAAAAAATGCTGGTTTAGGATCAAAAATTGCAAGAACAAGAAAAGGCGATTTTCAAAGATGCATTGATTACATAGAATCATGGAATCCTAGCTGCGGATGTGTAGAACTAAGAGCAAGAGCTGATGCAAATGCAGAGGCAAGACGTAAAGCAAAAGAGCTTGGTTATAACTAAATTATAAAATTGAAAACATATAAACATAGGTGAATGTTAGCCGTACCAACACTCACCTATAAAACGTATGGAAGCAAAGACAAAATAGAATTAATCGTTCCTATTGGTTTTGACTTTCATACGACACGCCGTTTTTCGTAACGGTAACACGTTCTTTGCCTGATGCAACGAGTAATTTTAGTTCTTGGTAATGTATGTAATATTTCATACAACATTTCAGAAAATCTAAAATTCCTAGCAAAACAGCAGGTGTCAGAATTTTACTTAGCAGGTCAATCATTTCTCCTTTCGTTAAAAAGTGCATAACAATAGGATAAATAAGAGACAAGCTATAAGTAATAAAAATGTGCATAATCACGATTACTCCGTACCAGATATAATCAGTTGTGATATTGGTTAATTGGTTACAAGCTGTGTATACACATCCAACTGATTATATCACACAAATGGCAAAGAATAAATAAGCAACCTATCAACTAATCTCACATCAATAGAAAGGATGATTAGAGATGAACTACTTAAATAAAAGGAGACAAACAAATGACAACAGTAGAAACAGAAACAAAATCAAAGAGCCATAGCACACTTCGTATTCCATCAAGAGATGAATTTCACAGACATTATGGTGGTAAACTATACGAATCTGATTTTTGTACATATTACTCTGTATCGTTAGAAACTATAGCAGGTAAAATTATGGCAGATTTGTACGAAGAAAGAAAAGATACAAAAAAAGCTAGAGAGTGTTAGTGTAAATGATTTCGAAATCAGACGAAAGATTGTTTACAAGGGCAAGACAAGTTGCTTTACAATCAGATTACCATAGAGAACATGTTGGATGTATTGCTGTGTATCAAGGAAAGATAATTGGAATTGGTTGTAATTCTGAGAAAACACATCCAGTACAGTATTATTATAATAAATATAGAAACAACAACCGGAATGAATATTTTGTTCCAAAACTTCACGCAGAAATCAACTGCATTAATAGTATCCGTCATCTGGATATTAATTTCCAAAAAGTAAAACTTTATATTTACAGAGTCTTGAATGATAAGCCATATGGAATTTCTCGTCCATGTCCATCTTGCATGTCTGCAATTAAAGATTTCGGAATCAAGAACATCTATTATACGACAGATGATGGATACGCATACGAAAAAATATTATAAGGAGATATTGATTATGAAAATGAAAAGTTGGAGAAACAACAATGAGATAAATGGTTTGTTTGGAAAAAATGAAAATATCTACTCTTCTATCACACTTAAAGATTGCGGTCTTGATCCTGGATGGAATTTCATGCAAGCACCTGAATGCGAATGTGGGTGTGGTGAGAAATGTAATATTTGTTTAAAAAATGATGATGAGACATTAAGTTTTTGCAAAACAATGGTTTACGAAAATGATAAGTGTAATAAATGCGCTGTGTTTGCAATCACAAAAGAGAATATGTTATTAGGCGCAATCAAACAGGAAGATGATATCTATTGCTTCAAATCAAAAGATCCTATCAACTATATGAGCGAAGTTGGAGAAATTTTTGATGGGTTAGAGCTTCATTGCTATGGATTGATCGTTTGGAATGGTAAAGGTTTATACAGAATTGTGGAGGAATAAGAAATGGAATTAAATAGAATCTTAAATGAAATGAATGATTTAAAATACAATATTCGTGAAGAAAAATGCATTAATAATTATGACTGTAGCAAGTGTTGTGAAATTGAGGAATGTTATTATGACGCAGTTTCTATAGAGAATTCGCTTTACGCAGAAAGTCTAGATTATGGTGGTTACGACTCAGAAGAAGAATTTTGGGAACAAACTATTAGTTATTAGACTGGCGGTGATTTATATAAATGAGTGAGTTCGGTGTAAAGATAAAAAATATTGAAGCAAGTACATTGTATGAATATAATAATGGAGTCAGAGATCATTATGATTACAAAGAAGCAATGTTCACTAACAGTTTATTTAGTGATTATTTAAAAGATAATGGACTTAAAGTATGGAAAGAAGAATCAACACGAGATATAATTTGTTTAGAATTTAATTTTGGATCAAGGTCTTATGAAGAAGAAATTGCGCATTTAAAAAAAGTTGCAATAAAAGCAAGAATGGAATATAAACTTGCAAAGTCATACGGTTACAAATCTCAAATTGTTAAAAAGAAGAATAAGCGTCAAAAATTATCTAGACTATTCAAAGAAGCAAATCAAAATAAAAATAAATACCAAAAACATTCAAAAGAAGAAATTAGGAATATATTTTATAATGATGGCGTTAATGTTGAATACATTACAAGAAAAAAGAATGGTGATGTAATTAAAAGAGAAATAATTCATTACAAGATGTTATATAGAAGTACAGGTAAGGCAAAAAAAGGTTCTTGTATGTTTATCTGTGATAGACTGTATAAAAAAGCAATTAAGTTTTTATACATGGGAATCAAATTACCAAAGAAAAACTCTCCAATTGTAGAAGTAAGTGCTTATGCTCCATTAATATCAAGTGCAATTGTTGGAAAAATAAAAATCAATCCAAAAAATATTTTAATACTTAAAGATGTTGATCGTTATTTTGAAACAGAAGTTGTAGCTGTAAAAACGAATGAAGATAAGCAATGCTACGCAGAACATGTTAAAAGATACAAACTGAAAAATACATTATTTGATGGACAAGCATTAATAGATAGTAGTATTTTTCCTGAATGGGGAAATGGCTATATTTTACTTAGACATCATTTTTGTAAAATGGCTGCGTTTAGTACAAATATTCAACGGTTCTTTAAGGATTATTTTGGAGACGACTATTATTCTGCTACTGTCAAAGATATGTTTGGAAATGAACATTATGTAAAAGATATTGAGTTGATCACAACGGACAATGCAATGAAATGGTTAAAATTTGACGTATCATATGAATATTGGTGTGAAAAAGTATATGAAAACAATTGCATGTTTGGTATTGTTAAAACAGCACATGAAAGTAAACTTGGAAATGTTCAAAGAATGAGTTATCAAATGGTTAATTGTTTAGATGAGTCTATTATGGAAAATGTTGTAAAAGAAAGCGTTGACTACATAAACAAACTCAAGCAAGATGATGATGAATTCTTAAAATACCTTGAAAAAAATAAGAATTTTTCAAATGACTATGAAGTGTTAATTGCATTGTGTAAACAGAACTATGATTTTACTAGAAGTTGTTATTTTAGAAGACGAAAAGAATATATTATCAAGAACTATGTGCTAAATATGAAAAGTGGAAAAATTATTCAGAATGCAGAAAATCTAGTTGTTGTTGGGTCTCCATATGCAATGCTACTATATGCTGCGACTGGTAATGAAAATTCTGTTGATGACGATGACACATTTTTTATTGAAGATGGAACAATTCAATGCTATACCGAAAGGTTTAATAGTGGTGAATATTTAGCATTCTTTAGAAGTCCTTTTAATAGTCAAAATAATCTGTCATATCTTCATAATACATATCACAAAAAATTGGAAAAATATTTCAATCTTGGAAGACAGTGTATTGCCATAAATATGAATGGTACTGACGCACAAGATAGAAATAATGGAATGGATATGGATTCAGATTCCGGTTACACAACAAATCAAAAAGATATTGTAGAACATGCAAGAAAATGTTATACAGATTCTCCTACTATCGTAAATTTAATCCCAAGGGACTCAAAAAAATATAATAAGACAATGGACGATTATGCTTTAATAGACAATAATTTAGCAAATTCACAGTTGGATATTGGATTATCAAGCAATTTAGCGCAAATTGCACGTACATATTCTTGTAATTTTGATGATGAAAAATATATTGATTATGTATGTATTTTAAGTGTACTTGCACAGGTTGCAATTGATAACGCAAAGAGACGATTTGATATTAATTTATCTGATGAAATAAAACGAATACAAAATGATTTAAATATTAAAGAAAATTTATATCCTTCATTTTGGTCATTAATAAAAAAGAATTTCAACAAGTCTAATATAAATGATAAATTGTCGTGTCCTATGAATTATTTGTATAACTTAGATTTGTCTGAATTTCATCATTCTACATCTACTCTTCCAATGTCTCACTTTTTTGTAAAATATGATATGAGTAATAACATTAGAACATGTAGAAAAGTCGAAGATTTAATTAGTAAGTATTCTATTTGTCTATACGATGTAAATTCTTCAGATTCAGGAAAAGAAGATTATTTACTTTTAAGAAAGGATTTTGACGATTTAATTTCTGACATTCAGAAAATTAAGATATCAAAAAATTATCTAGGATTATTTTCGTGGATGATTGATCGTGCATTTATGATACTTCCTGGAAGTTTAAGGAATCAAAAGAGCATATCATCTGTTTTAAATAAAAACAAACCACTTCTATTGAAAGTCTTATATGAGATAAATTCAGCAAATTTACTAAAATGTTTTGCTAAAAATTGTTAAAAATGACAGTTTTTTATGCAGACTTAATTTTTAAAGTATGTTGTAAACGTTGAAAAATGGGCATTTTTACCAAAATTCTAATCCAACCTAATGAGGGGAAAGTGGGCAATGATGCTTGACTTGCATGTTCAAGAGTAAATTTGCGTACGTTTTTCGTAATACCAACACAACTACTCTCTCCGCTAAAATTGCAAATGCGGAATACAAATAAGCAACACGTGTATATTATTACTCCTTCATTGGAGAATATAGGAAAGACAAACACTTCCCTACTAAAATTATATGTTGGCAGTGGGTATATCATCTGCTGCCAATAAAATAAATCCTGTATTATGGATATAAATAACTCAGTGTAGATCAGTTAGTCACTGTGCTGAGAGCATATGTATAGTGAGAAAGTGTATGAAACGATAGCTTCATATGTTTTCTTCCAGAGATTTGTGAAATGATTCGGAAAGACGGAAACCGTCAATACTAAATATGTGTGCAGAATACATCGGTATATAAAGTCAGATTCAATTCGTCACCATAATAGACGCTGCTGTGCAGAATAATCCAGATGCCAACATTGGTGGAACTTTGTTGGAGTTAAGTACGGAAAATCCAAATAAGGTGATATGTCGTTGTTGAACCGAAGAAATTCGGGTATAAGAATTGTTTACTGGACAAGTAGCCTAAATCAACGAAAATTAATTCAAATATAAAGGAAACATAAAATGTTATTAATATAGTGTTTTAAACAAATTCTGAATGACAGGTGAAAGTTGTGGGTGCTAATCCCATTCGTCCTTGGTGCTTGAGCATTGGTAAAGAAAGTTACAGAGTCGCTATCTGTAGCTCAGGCTTTGCTAGACGGTAACTTAATAATGTATCCTTGTATAGTCTGTAAGGCGAAGGCTTATTTCTATTCATAATAGAGGATTTATGTCCTCTCATATTATTATCATCTAACCTTTCTGTCAGTGGTGGCGGTGTTGATCAATCAGCACTGCTGCCTTTTCGTAGGCAGATAAAAAGAAAAGAGGATTACTAATGATTAAATTCATTAAAAAATATGCGAAAGCATGGTGGAATTCATACATGGAAATGTGTGAGAAGATGTATCGGTATTACTAATAATACTGGTGCATTTTTTGTTGATAATGACTCGTAGTCCAATGGTAGAACGGCAGACTGTTAATCTGTATGTTGTGGGTTCGATCCCCACCGAGTCAGTTACTAATCTCCTATCATAAGGAGAAATTTAAAACGAAAGGGTGTAATTACTATAGTATTAATTACTAAAGCAGAAAAAGATTATTTAGTTGCTCATGGAGTCCGTGAAGGAAGTAATGGAATTAGCCATACTATTGCAAAAGGTAGAAAACGTACATACTATCTGTGTGAATCAGAATGGAACATGAAAAAACTAAATAAACACAGAAAAAATAAAATCGTAAAGTAAACGAAATTTAAAAGAAAGGTGGTATCTTTTATTGGAATACAAATTGTTCCTGGATACCAATGCACTTCTGAATTTGCAGAAGGAAGCATTTAAAGAGTCTTTTGTTATTTCACAGAAGACATTAGAAGAAATTGAAAATATAAAAGGATCTTCAAGAAAAGATAATGAAGTAAAATACAAAGCACGTCAAGCAGCACATTTGCTTGATGAACATTTTGGAGAGTATGAAGTTATTGCGAATAACAACGATGTAAAGAATATAATTTCTGAATTTTCATTGGAAGAAACGCCAGATAATATTATATTGGCATCAGCATACTTATATAATAAAAACTACTCTCCTATTGTTGTATGCACTGATGATATTAATTGTAAGTTTATTTCAAAGAATATTTTCAAACTTACAACAAAAGGCGTAAATGAAATTAACTTAGTCAAGAATATTGACGAATATACAGGATATCAAGAAGTAACTCTTTCTGATGAAGAAATGAGTTATTTTTATTTGCATACAAATGAGAATATGTATAATTCTCTTCTTAATGAATATTTGATTATTCACAAATCCGATGGTGAAATTGTTGATATGCTTAAATGGAGCAATGATGGGTATAAAAAAGTTTGTTCAAAAACACTAAGGTCTCATCTTTTTGGTGATAAAATACGTCCAAAGGATGCGTATCAAGCATGTGCAATTGATTCTATTTTAAGTAATACAATGACAACATTATCCGGAAAAGCAGGAAGCGGAAAATCGTTATTATCACTTGTTGCAATGATGAATTTAATTGAATCAGGAGAATATGATCGCATTGTTGTAATGTTTAACCCAACAAAGGCAAGAGGTGCTTCTGATATGGGATTTTACAGTGGAGATGCAACTGAAAAAGCAATGCAAAATTCAATCGGTTCTATTTTAACAACCAAATTTGGTGACAAGTTTGCTGTTGATTTATTGTTACAGCAAGATAAAATTAGACTTGTCTCTATGGCTGACGTTAGAGGTATGGAGGTCAGAGATAATGAAATTTTATACATTACAGAATGTCAAAATACAACAAAAGATCTTTTAAAATTATGTCTATCTCGTGCAAGTAGCGGATGTAAAATTGTAATCGAAGGTGATTATAACAGCCAAGTTGATTCGTATCTTTATGACGGTGATTGCAATGGCATGAAACGTGTTATAGACATTTTAAAAGGAGAAGAAGAATTTGGTTATGTTAATTTACCGAATGTATGGAGAAGTAAAATTGCCGCATTGGTAGATAAATTATAAAAGGATTTAGATAACGTGATAAAAAAATTTGATAAAGAATATTCTACACAATATACTCCAGAGATGAAATATCTTCTATCAAAAGGTATTAAGTATTGTTTTGTAAAAGATATTCATGGGGTAACAACATACAAATATACGAAGACACCAGAGTTGTTTAAGGCTTTGGTGTCTTTTTATATGGAGAACAAATAGAAATACGAAAGGATTAATAATAGGTGATAAAAATGATCGAAGAATTTATTCCTTTAGTACCGTATTGGTATAATATTGGTGACACTGTAAACGGATTAGAAATAATTAAACAAACTTATGTTGTTAATAAAAAAGGATGGAAAAGCAAAGCATACATTGTTAAATGTATTAAATGTGGATATGTCTATCAAACACCTAAAAGAGAAAGTAATTTAAAGAAGTATGGTTGTGTTGTATGCAATGGTAAAAAAGTTGTAGCAGGCATTAATGATATTGCAACTGTTATGCCGTGGATGGTAGATTATTTAGAAAACAAAGAAGATGCAAAACTTTATACATATAGAAGCAACAAAATGTTACCAATGAAATGTCCATATTGTAACAAAGATAAGAAGAAATTAACACCAAATACATTATATAGAAATGGTTACGGTTGTTCGTGTTGTGGTGACGGTCTTTCATATCCCGAGAAATTTTTAAGACATTTATTAGATTATATTAATATAGATTATATATTCCAATTATCAAAAAACAATTACCCGTGGTGTAATGGATATAGATACGATTTTTATATTCCATCGAAAAATATAATCATTGAAACAAATGGCATACAACATTATGAAGATGCATGTTTTACAAATTACAAAGACCAAGAAAAAATTGACAAAGAAAAAGAAAAGTTAGCATTAAAAAATGGTATTAGTAAGTATATTCAATTAGATTGTAGAGAATCTAATTTAGAGTGGGTTAAAAACTCAATATTAAATTCAGAATTATATGATATATTTAATTTAGGAAAAATAGATATTAATTGGATTGAAATCGAGAAAAAAGCGTTAAAATCAAACATATTTTTAGCATGTAAATTATGGGAAGAAAATAAATCTTTTACTACGGATGATATCGGTAAACAAATGCATTTATGCGGAGCAACAATTCAGAAATATTTAAAAAAAGGTTCTAAAATAGGAATATGTAATTATAATTCCGAAATTAGTGATAATAGAAGAATTATAAAAATATTGAACAATCCGCCTACAAATGCGAAAAAAATATTTTATAAAGATAAAATTTTTAAGAGTATTGGAGAATATTCTGCTTTCATTGATCAAAGCAGAATGACTGTCGGCAGATGGTTGAGTGGAAAGGCAGTTCCTAGAGATAAGAAAAAAATGGAATTCTTATTAGCTCATTATGCTACGCCAGAAGAAATTAAAATATATCCAAAATATAATAAAATTTAAATTCTCATTTGAGAAAATATTACGAAAGCAAGGGGTAAATGCCCATGAGTACAACGCTCACATTAGAGGATATTGCGGAAGTCCTAAAACCTAGTGGACTACCTGATCCTATTTTATATCAGTATTATAAAAATTTGGAAAATAGAAAAATCATTATCAATGAACAGATTGGTGACGGATTAATGGAAACCGCTGTTCTCCCATTCATGGAGATGGATAATGATGGAACTGGAAAGCCAATTGAAATTCTTATTAGTACAATTGGTGGAGAAATTTATAACGGATTTAGTCTTGTTGATCAGATTGAGAAGGCAAAATCTCCAGTAACAATTCATATTATGTCAATGGCTGCATCAATGGGATTTCTTATTGCAATGGCTGGACATAATAATCCAAATGTTAAAACAGTTTGTAATTCTTTTAGTGTTGGACTTTTACATGGTGGCTCTCAGTATATGGAGGGTTCTATACATGCTGTAAAAGACACATTTGACTTCAGCCAACATTACGAAGATAAAATCAAAGCATATATTCTTAGTCATACAAACATTGACGAAGCATTATATGAAAAAGTTGAGAGAAAAGAATATTGGATGGACGCAGACGAAATGAAGCGTCTTGGTATTGTAGACGAAATTATTTAAGGAGAGTATACACTACTCTCCTATTTTTGTACGGAAAATTAGTTGATACAGAAGGAGAAAAAAGGAAATGGCAAAATCTAAATTAAATTTTATGAGAACAACAACAGATAAACTTACAGTAAAGAGTGGAGTTCTTTCTGAGGATTGTCTTACTATTACATATACAGATGAGAATGATGTTGAACAGGAAGTAAAAGTATGTGACTTACTCGCACCGTTTAAGAATCAGGTATTTGATTTATCGGCTGTGCTTAAAGCTGATGAGGAATTGGACGTTCCTGAGTCTGAAGAATAAGAAGGGATGTGTTTGTTATAACTTCTTATAAGAGATTTGATGGAGAAACAGAAGAAGAACTTATTTTGAGAATCTGTGAAAACAAAGAGCAGATTGGTTCTTGGGAAGATGTTGCTGCCGTGATTAATAAACTTACTGGAAATGATTTTGGTGAAAGCACTTATAGAAAAAAATATCAGTCATTTAAGAAGATGTTGGAAGCAAATCAGTCAAAGTTTGTTGATTCTTCTGAGCAGTTAGAAGAAATTAGATTGGCTCAAAGAGAACTAGAACGTTCAAAAATTCAATTTAGAGATGAAAGAAATGCTTGGCAAAAGCAAAACTTTATAGATGCAAGAGCAGAACAAAAATTAGATAAGTTAGAAGAAGAATTGCGGTCTTTGGGAAAAATTAATTTTGAAAAGCATAATAAAACGCACGTTTCTTCCGATAATGATATATTACTCATCTTAAGTGATTTACATATTGGTCAAACTTTTGAAACATTTTTCGGAAAATATAATACAGACATTGCAAGAAATAGATTGCAACAGTTGTTAGATGAAGTTTTGTCAATTCAAAAAACTCATAATTCTGAAAAATGCTACGTGTCACTCCAAGGAGATCTGATCTCAGGAAATATTCATAAAAGTATACAAGTAACAAATCGAGAAAATGTTATTGAGCAAATTAAAATTGCTACAGAACTAATCTCTTCTTTTTGTTATGAATTATCAAAGCATTTTAGAGTTGTTTTTATGACAAACGCATCTGGTAATCATACCAGAATTGACAAAAAAGATGACGCTTTGCATGATGAAAGACTTGATGATTTAATTGGTTGGGCTGTTGAATTATCATTGAAGCACATTAATAATTTTCATGTATTAAAAAGAAATATTGATACTGGAATTGTTGATATTTGTATAAGAAATAAAACATATATTGGTGTTCACGGAGACTTTGATCAGTTTAATAAATCTGGTGTACAGAATTTATGTATGGCTTTAGGCTTTGTTCCTTATGCAATTACATACGGACACATGCATGTATGCTCTGTTGATGAAGTAAATGGAGTAAAAATGATTCGTGGTGGTTCTTTGGCTGGAAGTGGCGACCAATATACACTTGAAAAAAGATTGACAGGGAAACCATCTCAAATAGTATGTGTTTGTACAGATAAAGGAGTTAAAGCATATTATCCAGTTGAATTAGATTGAAATATCATGCGAATTGTAGTTGCATGATAATGGTCATCAGTTACCTAGAATTGAATTCAACGAGAGCTGATCCATCTGGGCGTTGCAAGGAGCATGTGTTTAACGTTGGTATGCTCTCCAATGCGCTCGGACATGTTCCCATCTACCAAGACGGAAACGCCAGTACGCATGGACGTACACAGGTGTCTTTACAACAAATAAAGCGAAAACACACTATTTTAGCCGTTGGATGAATAGCGAAAAATAATTAAATAAATGCATATATTGATATCTCGTATCAACTGCTTGATATGTTTGTAGCGAAACAATCAAGAAGTACCTGGAGAATAAAAAGAAAAGATATTAAACAGAAAGCGAGGTGAATATTATGGCAAATTTCGTAGTTCAGTTTCCATTAAGAACAGAAAAATATCAAGAAGATACTCTGAATAAGCGTTTTGAAATCGGAAGAAAAATCTATAATTCTTTAGTGACCGTTTCTCAAAAGAGATATAAAGAAATGATTAAAACAAAAAAATATAGAAATCTGATGTTAATGCTGACTGGAAATAAAAAAACTGATAAACCGATTTGGAAACAGATTGATCAGATGCGAAAAGAATACGGTTTGACAGAATATTCACTTCACGCTGATGTAAAAGAAATGCAAAAGCATTTTAAGAAAAATATTGATTCTTTTACTGCTCAGAAGATTGCTACTACTCTTTGGAAGTCTTATGATAAGCTGTTTTATGGAAATGGTAAACGAGTTTATTATAAGAAATACGGAGATATGAATTCATTAGAAGGAAAATCTAATTCTACTGGTATTCGTTTTGTAGATGAACATTTGATATGGAACGGATTAAATATTCCAATTGTTATTGACTGGAATAATCCGTATGAATACCAGGCAATGCAATCTGAAATTTCTTATTGTCGCATCGTTAGGAAATTTGTTCGTAATAAATATAAATTCTATGTTCAAGTAGTTTTTAAGGGAATTCCACCAACAAAATTTAATAAAGAAACCGGTGAAATCAAACATACTTTAGGCAAAGGTGATGTTGGTTTGGACATTGGTACTTCCACCATTGCAATTTCTAGCAATACAGATGTTAAACTTCTGATTCTTGCTGACAAAGTACAGAATATTGAAGATGAGAAGCGTCGTTTATTGAGAAAAATGGATCGCAGTAGACGAGCTACCAATTCGGAAAATTATAATGAAGATGGGACAGTCAGAAAACAAGGAAGTAAAAAAGTTTTTTGGAATAAATCAAATCATTATGTAAAATATCAAAATCAACTGAAAGAATTATATAGAAAGCAAGCAGATGTACGGAAATATCAACATGAATGTTTGGCAAATTATATTGTATCACTTGGAAACAAAATATATGTTGAAAAATGAATTTTGCAGGACTTCAAAAACGTGCAAAAACTGAACAGGATGATTCTGGAAAATTTAAACGAAAGAAACGTTTTGGTAAATCTCTTGCAAATCGAGCACCTGCTATGTTAATGACAATTATTAATAGAAAGCTTGCTTATTATGGATTAGAACTGATTGAGATTAATACGTTCAAAGCAAAAGCGAGTCAGTTCAACCATATGACAGGAGAATATCATAAAAAGTCTTTATCTCAAAGATGGAATGACTTGGATGGTATAAAAATTCAAAGAGATTTATACAGTGCTTTCTTGATAATGAATATTTCAGATGACTTAGAAAATTTTGATATTAAAAAATGTAATGATAGATTTGATAACTTTAAAATACTCCATGATATAGAAATAAATAGATTAAGTAACACACCTACTTTAAGTAGTATGGGAATTTAAAATTTTATAAAACGGTTTTGACATGAGCCGTATGTTATCGTTAATTCGCTCATTGGAGCGATTGATAATGAAAGTCTCATAGAAATGAATTAGTCTTATATGCTTTCGAGTATATTTGGAAGTTTATGTATATGAGAACCCAACGAGTTTTAGCCGTTGGAGTGTCAGTTGGTTAATTTTATGTGACATTCTATAAACAAAGGAATGTATTCTAGGATGGAATACATATTATTAATATTTGGCTGACGAAGCCACGGATAGGTTCACGATTATCCTTAAAAAATCGGTTTGATTCAAACACGGTTGCGGTTTCCGACAAAGAAAAATCGCATTAGAGGGAATGGACTCATTGTAGCTGTTACCCTCTTTTTAGTATGGGAATAATTGAAAATGAAAGGAATTAGTTAAAAATGAATAGAACTGAATTTATTAGAAAAGTAGTTGCTAACACAGCAGAAAATAAATATACACAGAAAGAAATTGATGAGGTGCTTGACGCAGCAAAGAAAGTTCTCACAGATGCAATGATTGCAGGTGAAAGAGTGTCTTTCGTTGGATTTGGTACGTTTGAAGTCGGAGAAAGAGCAGCTCGTGTCGGAAGAAACCCACAGACAGGTGAGGAAATTAGCATTCCAGCTTCTAAGCTTCCAAAATTTAAAGCAGGTAAAGCATTCAAAGAAGCAATTAAGAATTCATAATTCGAAGGGATGTGCTTTTATTGAAGAAAATTGATGTGTGTTGCGTAGAAGAATTCTGTGAAATCTACAATGATATTGTGAATGACATTAGAGGTACTTATACCTATGCAGAAATTGTTGCTAACTATGATGAGGCAAGGGTAATTGTTAGAGAACTTGTATTCTATGGTTATGAAATTGCACAGGTAGAACTTGTTGATCCGGCATTTGATGGATATGATGGTGAGTTTAGCATTGCTGTTATTGGCGATGAGATTTATTGCGAAAGAGCAAAAGTTAATGGAAAGTATCCAGGATCAGGTGCTAGTATTGCTTACTTTATGGATGATGTAAGTCACAAAGCTACGTATGCTTATGATAAAGATACAAAGATGTATGAAGTTCATATTGAGGATGACGAAGACGAGTTTGAGTGTGATGAAGATTGTGATAATTGTCTTCTGAACGATGATAATACGAATATTTCTATTGCTCGTGAGGATGACGGTATGCATGGTTTTACAGTAACTCAGAGTGATGATCATGGTTGTTCTAGTTATAGCTGTTATTCTACAGATACTATTGATGGTTATACATTGGAAAGATTGTTAGATATTTTTGGCGTATAAATAAATAATTACGAGGGAAGGGCTTGTAAGTGTGTATGCTTGCAGGCTCTTTTTATATTGCCCGTTATAGACCACTAAAGAGGTGGGGCAGACTGTAAATCTGTCTTCTTCGGAACAGCTTGGAGCGTTACCAAGTAACGGGATTTTTATATTCTTTGCATTGTTGTGTGGAGAATAAATAAGTATTTTTAAATTATATAAGTGATTTGAAAGAAGCTGCTTAGTTGTATTACTATCTAGCTTCTTTTTTATTTTTGAAAGGAAGTGACGAATTGGCGGAAAGAGGTAGAATCTACCATAATTTTTACACTCCTGAATTATGGGAACAGGTAAACAAAGAAAACAAAAGAATCCTTGATGATTTTTTAGCAGAATATAAACAGCGAAAAAAGAGTAAGGGAACTATTGCAGGATATCATAATGACCTTAGAATTATTATGATATATATACTTTTAGAACTAGACAATCGTTGCGTTTTAGATTTGAAGAAAAAAGATTTTAGAGGTCTTAGTTTATATTTTACAGAAGAATGTGAAATGTCTGCTGCTAGAACAAATAGACTTAAAAGCGCAATAAATAGTCTTCTTACATTTTGCGAAGAAGATGATGATTATGAATATGAAATCAACTATGCAAAGAAAGTTAAAGGAATACCAAAATCTCGTGTAAAGGATGATGAGGATGACTTTTTCTTTACATATGAAGAGTTTATAAAAGTAAGGGATATATTAGTAGAAAAAGAAAAATGGCAATTAGCTGTATTATGGAGCTTGGGATTTGATTCAGCAGGAAGAAAAAATGAATTATTTCAAGTTGAAAAGCATGGGCTTCTTGATGGAAATAAGACTAATGTTGTCATTGGTAAAAGAGGCAAAAAGTTTCCGCTTGTTTACTTAGATGACACAAAAGAGCTTATAAGAAAGTATCTTGAATGGCGTGGAGAAGATAATATTGATTCATTATGGATTAAAGGTTCTGGAGAAAATAAAGAACCTATTTCTGATCCTAATGTATTATACGGAAGAGTCGTAAGTATCTCTAAAATTCTATCAGAAGTACGTGGTGAACAATGTAATATATTTACTCATACAATGAGACATTCAAGATTAGAATGTCTTGCACAAGGTACTGATGAAAGATTGCTTGATGAGAATGGTCAACCAAAAAAGTATCCACTTGAACAAATTCAAGTATTTGCGCATCATTCTGATGTAAGTACCACACAGAGCTATTTGAAAGATCACTCAGAGGATACAATCAATTCAATGTTTGGTATAACATAACACCACTTAACAAATCAACACGAATATACCATGAAGCAAGACGACAACCTGAAATTTATGAGTAGTAAATTACAAAGTGAGTAATCGTTCCAAAGTTTCCTAGGCTCTGACGATTACTTACCTCTTTGGTATATAATAAACAAAAAGAACAAAAATCATCATAGGTTTTTATCAGAAATGGTGTTCACACCAAGTCTGAATTTGAATGTGACTGCTGTGCGGTCTGGATTTGCTGCGATCCATAAATAAAGCAGAACGATAAAGTGGTGCTTCTCTACCATAAGCGAGAACCATTAATAAGAGTCAGTAGAAATGCTGGCTCTTTTTGTATTGCTGCAATGGCTCAATTGGTACAGCACTGGTCTTGAAAACCAGCATGTCGAGAAATCGCTATATAGGTTCGAATCCTATTTGCAGCGTATTTGAGTAGAAATAAAATTGGTAATTAACAGTTTATATGTACTGTTTATGACTTTACCACTCTTCTACTCTATCTATTAGAAAAATAATAAAAATATTTGAATAGAAATTTAAAGGAGGTGGCTGTTAATTGGCTACTAAAAAGGAAACGCAGTCAGCAAAATTAACGGCTGCACAAGCAAGAGAAAAAGTTGTTGAGTTACAAGAAAAATTAGATACCTTTAATCAAACATCGCAATGTCCAATGTGTAGAAAACATAAAAATATAGAAAAATGCTTTTACAAAGACACCGATCCGCTTTTTGGTGGTGAAAGCTTTAGTAGAATATGTAGGGATTGTGCAAGAAAAATTGCATTACGTGTAGACATAAACGGAAAAGAACATGAACCAACAAAGGAATCTGTTCAAAAAGCACTGTTTTATTTAAACAAACCATTTATAGAATCATTATGGAATTCAAGTATTCAAGAGTCAGAGAATGAGGTTACTGGAAAAGCCAAAAACAATGCATGGACTGCATACATAAAAAATGTAAGTATGATTAATTATAATGGTTTCGGATATATGGATTCAGATACATTCAAAGAGCAAATATTATATTCTGACGAAGTAGATGAAAAAAATAATAAAATTGACGAATTATCTGAAGATGTTATTGAAATGTACAAAATGAATAAACGTACTGTTTTAAGATTTTTAGGCTATGACCCATTTGAAAATGAACCAGAGAGCAAAAAACCATTATTGTATTCTAAACTTGTTGGATATTTCGATGAATCGGTTAAAGATGATGGTTTAAAACTTGAAGCTGTAATTGAAATAGTTCAGAGTTTTAAGGATGTTAAAACAATAAACGATGCAATTTCACAATATAAAAAACAACTTGGAACTAATCCAAGTGTTATACCAACAATTAAATCATTAGCAGACACAAAACAAAAAATGATAAATTCTGCACTTGCTCTAGCAAAAGATAACGGTATTTCAGAGAATAATAATAACAGAAAAAGTAAAGGTGCAGGAACTCTTACAGGAATTATCAAAGAACTTCAAGAAATGAATCTTGATGGATCGGAAGTAAATACGTTTGATTATGAAACAAATTTAGCAATTGAAGATATTATGACAAGGAATCATCAGAATCAATTGCGACAGTTGAATCCAGATGAGAATGATTGGGAAAAAGAAGTAATTCATCAAAAACAGTTATTGTTTAATTTACAAAAGGAACGAGACAATGCTGTTGAATTTAGTAGGTTATTAAAAAAAGAAAACAAAGATTTGAAGGATTTTCTTTCAGAAAAAGGTCTGATTGATGAAAAAGGACAGGTAATCGAAGAAGATGAATGAAAATAAAAACATTATCTTAATGGGAGATTCAATTAGTGAATTTACTCCTAAGAATTTTACCTTTTTTAAAAAACCTACATATTATGATATGTCCGAACTAAAACTAGAAGGTTTGAAAAAATTTGCAGAAATAATTCAATGGGGTAGACGAAATCCTGTTAAATTCTGTGAAAGATTTTTTGGTGTAGAATTTCTTGATTACCAAAAATATGTATTTATGATGTCATGGATAACTCCAAATGTTGTTTGGTGTATGAGTCGAAACGGCGGTAAAACTACCCTTGGCAGTCCTTTTCTTATGGCAAAAACAATGCTGCTTCCAAAATTTGAAGGATATATTTTAAGTTCAACTGGTTCGCAAAGTATTGGTATGATGAAAAAAATTGAATCAATTGCTAAAAAAGAGATTGCTTCATTTACTGGATTAACAGATGTGTTTCTTAATGAGCTTGTCAAAAGTGCAAATTCTGAAGGATTCAGACACGACCCAGCTTCTTATTCCTTCAAATTATATTCAGGATCAAGTCTGGCTACAGTTAATTCAAATTTTGATGGCTCTCGTGGTCGAAGAAGTAGGTTGAATTTTTATGATGAAGCATCTTATGTGTCTGAAGATATGTTCGCAGCTACTCTCCCATTCGTTACGCAGAATAGTGATTTTGCACTTGGTGGAGATGTAGATGTTACATTATTACCACCCAATTTCCCGAATCAAGTAATTTGTGCAAGTTCAGCAGGTTCAATGGATGATGTTTTTTACAAACGTTATAAAGAAGCAGCTATGCATTCAATGGCTGGTGACAAGAATTATTTTTGTGCTGACATAGATTGCGAAGTAATTTTACATGCAACATATAATGGAAAAGTTTATCCGGTTCCACTTCTTACACAAGCGAAAATTGATTCCGAAATGAAAATGAATCCAACTAAAGCTACACGAGAATATAAAAATAAATTCGATTCAGACTTGGGTGACGACATTGCCGTTAAAAAATCACAGATTTTACGTAATAGTGTTGTAAGACCACCAATGTTAGTAAATGATGATAATTCGTATATGGTAATATGTTTTGACCCTGCTAAAAAAAGAGATAACAGTTTTGTATTAATTGGTAAATTATACAGAGATGAAAAACGTGGCTGGTTACTTGATGTTGTAAATGGAATAAATCTAATAGATAAAGAAACCAAAAAACCACTAACTACACCAGAACAAGTGGAAATGCTTCAAGACATTATCATTAGATATAACGGATATGGAGTACCAGATTATAAAAATATTCACGGCATCTATATAGACGCTGGTTCTGGTGGTGGAGCAACGCAGATGTGTGATTTGTTATTTGATAATTTCTATGAAAAGAATCATAAAGGAGAAAAGGAATTCCAACATCGTGGGTTAATTGATGCAACATATGACTATGCGATTCCTTATGTGAAAAGATATCCTGATGCAGTTGATATAATTAGAATGCGTGAGCCTGCAAAATATAAAGCGATTATGTATTCCCAACTTTGCGAAATGATTGATCAGGATTTAATCAGCTTTACTGCTGAATATGATTATCATGGAAATCTTACAATGTTATCCGAAGAAGACGGGGAAGTTAAAGAACATATTTATAATTTGTCTGTGGAGGAAGAACTTGGACTTAAACAGCTAGATGCTATGAAAGAAGAAGTTACTCATATGTATAAATATAAATCTTCTAATGGAAATATAAGATATGATCTTGCTCCTGGGTTTGAAAATATTTTACACGACGATCGCAGTTATTGTCTTGCATTAATGGCTCATAGTTTGTTTGAACTAAGAAGTAAGGATAAAGTTAGGCAAAAACGTCCGCAAGCATCCACCCAATCCATTCTTTCCAAACTCTCAATCAATCAACCAAAACGACAATCATCGTTTTCTAAAGCAATCTAAATAAAAATCCAAAAACACATAAACAGAAAAGGAGGTGTTCGCATCAAAAATGACACAATCAAAAAAAGGGATGACAGAAACATCTCCAAAAAATAAAAATTACCAACCAACTGCTGCTGATAGAAAAACATATATGCAGAATCTCGAACTTCAGCAGAAGAAATTTGCAGAAGCACAAAATGCATTTAAGCAAGTCCGTGATGTTACAAAAACAACACGACAAATCTCTATTAGTTCATATAACAAAGAAAATGTAATTAAGTATCTTCAAAACATAGATAGCTACGAAGATGAACTGCGTGGATTGTCACGTTATCTATTCTATCGTTGCCAGCCATATTTCAGATTGGTTATGTATAACGCAACTATGTTTGATTTAAATGCAAGATACGTAGTTCCGTCATACGATCCAACTGGTGACAATGACAAAGAAAGTATATTAAAAAATTATTATGATACTTTGGTTTGGTTAAACAGAATGTCTTTGCAAGGAAATTTTTTGCAGGTTCTAATTAACAATTTCATAGAAGATGTATTTTATGGATGTTGTTGGTTGGATGAAACAGGAATGTTTATCTTAAAAATTCCACCAGAGTATTGTAGAATTTCTGGAAAATATTTTACAGGAGACTATTCATTCTCTGTGGATATGAGTAAATATAAGAAATTCGAAGATGTCTTAGAATATCTTGGTGATCCGTTACTTTCTATGTATAAAGAATATGGCGGTAATAGTCAGAAAAAGTGGCAACCTATGCCGGACGAATATGCTTTGTGTACAAAGTCAAGAGTCGAAACATGGGAAACAATCGTGCCTATATTTAGCGGTTTGTTTATCGACTTAATTGGTCTTTTAAATCTTGGTGATGTACAGGCTGTTGCAGATGAACAGCAGATTTATAAATTAATCACAGCTACCATTCCAACATTAAATGGAGTTGATGAGCCAGATCAATGGGCTGTAAATATTGATTTTGCTGTTGAGTATTATAATAAATTGGTTGATAGTCTTCCACCTTATATAGGTTCTGTAATAAGTCCATTACCACTTGACACAATATCATTTTCTGATGACCAAGCATCTGATACGACAAAAGTGCAAAAAGCAACAAAAGAATTATTTAACACTTCTGGTGGTGCGCAGACTTTGAACTCTTCTACTCTCACAAACTCAGAAGGTGTTCGTTCTGCGAATAGAGTTGATAGTGCTTTTGCAATTTCTGCTTTACTTGGACAAATTCAAGGTTGGGTAAATAGAATGCTCTCCTATCAGGTGAAAAATCCTGCAAAGGTAAAATTCTTTAATATATCCATTCATACAAGAGCTGAATTCAAAGAATCTATGCAGAAAGATTTACAATATGGATTCCCGAACATTATAGCAATTAATAGCTTGAACGGTGTTGGAGAGTTGGATACATTGGCAATGAATTTCTTAGAAAATGATATCTTAAATCTTACAGATAAATTTAAACCATTAACTTCTGCAAATACAGTATCAAATACAAGTGGTGGTGCGCCTACCAAGAGTTCAGAAGACCTTTCGGACGCAGGGGTTAAAACGAGGGATAACAAATAACGAGGTGGTTATATGAAAGAAAAGTTTTTAAAAACAACGGATACTGCTACCTCTGAAAACTTAAAGAAACTTGGATTTCAAGTAGTAAGTGAATCAAATGGAATGTATATATATTTGAATACTGACAAACTTCAGTTTTCAAATATAGATAAATCAAAAATACAGTATAGCAATATACTTACTTTTTAGCCACTCTTTTGTTCTATCGAGTGGTATTTTTATACTTATTTTTAAAAGAAGGGAGGTTAAAGTAAAGAAATATATGAGTAAAAAATTTTTTACAGTTGAAGATTTAATCAATTTTTGTGAATCAAAAAAAATATATAATTTTTCATCAAAAGAATCCAATGAACCAATTGTTGTTCAGTCAATTCAAGATTTTTCAAAAGTAGAAATTGAAGAGTCTGATGATGGAAAACTTTATGCTAAAGTTCGTGTATGTCACACTCTTTTGAATAGGAACAACAGTTATATTTCGGAAGAATCAATGCTTGAAGCAATGCCAACATTGAAATATTCTCCTTTACTAGCGTCAATTCATCAACTTGATGATGGTTCATGGGATTTTCATAGCCATGATTTCCATATTGAAAAAGATGAAGATGGTAATGAGTATGAAGTATATGATGAAAGTCAGGTAGGTACATTTACCGCTGATGATCCGTATCTAGAATATGACAAAGAAAAAGATAAAACATATGTAATTGCTAAAGTTGCAATTCCGATCGAGTACACACGTACAGCAGATATCATAGAATCAAAAGGTGGAACAAAGGTTAGCTGCGAATTGCTGATCTATGATTGCAGCTACAACGCTGAGAAACACTATCTTCAGTTAGATCATTTTAGATTTAACGGATGTACTTGCCTTGGCAGTGAAAAGGATGGTACGCCTATTGGAGAGGGAATGGAAGGAAGCTTCCTGTCTCTTGAAGATTTTAGCGTTGAAAATAATAGCTTATTAAAATATGTTGATGAAAAATTGAATGCGATGCAGTCTAGTATTGATGAATTAGATGCACGTTTCAATATAGAAAAAGAAAAAACTATGGAAGGAGGAAATGAAAGTAAAATGAATAAATTTGAAGAGTTATTAGAGAAATACAATAAAACTGTAGAAGACATTACATTTGAATATTCTGATTTATCAGATGAAGAATTAGAAGTTAAATTTAAAGAAGTTTTCGAAGATGGTTCTAATGATGATGGCGAACCAGGTAATAACAGCTCTGAGTCAGAACCTTCAGAAGGCGAATGGGATACATCTGATGACGGTAAAAATAACGAAGGACAGGAATTTGAAAAACTTGTTCGTACATATGAAATTTCACATGAAGATGTTCGATACGCATTATATAATTTATTAGCTTCATACGAGGAGCTAGACGATGATTATTATTACATCTCAAATGTTTATGATTCTTATTTTGTATATGAAGGATGGTGTACAGATAAGATTTATCGTCAGGGCTATGTAAAAGATGGCGACAATGTTTCATTTGATGGAGAACGTACAGAGTTATTCCGTGAACTTTTAACAGCCAGTGAAAAAGCCAAATTAGAAGAAATGCGTTCAAACTATGCAGAATTAAAAGCATTCAAAGAAGAGATTGAGCTTAATGAACTTCGTGAGAAGAAGAAAGAAATTCTTGATTCTGAAAAATATGAAATTCTTGCACAGAAAGATGAGGAAGGAAAATTTGTAAATAAAGATTATGAGAAACTTGTTTCCGAAATGGACAACTACTCTCTCACTGATCTTGAGACAGAAATCAAAGTTCTTCATTCTGATTATGTTTCTGAACATGGTAACTTTGCACTTTCTGACAAGGAAGAAAAGACAGTTACATCTAAGAAACAGTTTGTAAATGTAAACAAAAAAGCTTCTAAGCCTAGCAGATATGGAAAATTGTTTGCTAAAGAAGAAAAATAAGAACTAAATAACTTTTAACTTTAAGGATCGTCATAATGGCGGTCTTTTTATTATGCAAAAAAATAGGAGGAACAAAAGCTATGAGTATTAGATACAACGTAGAGCAGCATCACGTTGCGTTCCCAACTAAAGTCCTTTCAGACAAAGTTGGAAGAGTTTTGAACATGGTAATCAAGAAAGACACAGATAACGGTACAGTTTGCGGAAAAGGAGCTTATGTAAGCTTTGATCAGTATGAAGTTGCTGATGCGCCAGCAGGATTCGAGGGAGAAATCCTTGAGCAGGCTGCTAACGGAAACTGGTATGTAGAGGTTAAGAAAGTTGATGTTAATGCACCAGCAATTCTTATCTATGAAGTTCCAGAAATCGCTGAAACATACAACAGTGAGTTTACAAAGACATCTAACTTCTTCAATGCGGCAACAGCTGAGAGAACAAAGACAGTTAGAGGACTTGTACTTACAGTAACAGACGTTTATGAGCTTAGTGAAGACGCATTTGATGGAACACCTGTTGTTGGTAAGAAAGTAACTGTTGAAGCTGGAAGCCAGAAGCACAAAGTATCAGCAGAGTAAGAAAGGAGGGAATAACCAATGAGAAAGATGAATTTTAGCGCACATGTACTTAATGTATTTGACAAAATGAAAACTTCTTATGAGGAAGTAAAGAACTTAATGTTCGATTTATATAAAAATGAACTTGATGATGGAATTTCTAAGAGAGAGGCAGAGGATAAACTTCGTGAAGTATCACTTAAAATCTTCGGTCTTACAAAAGATTCTTCCCGTAGAGAAAGAGAACGTGCTTACAGAGATTATGGTCGTCAGTATTTTGATGTAATTGAGGAAGTAACAGATTGGACAGTTTCTACAGGACTCAAAGAGAACGAGTGGTTCAATGCACTTGTTAACTACAGAAACCTTAAAGAAGGAGATGCTAACCTTTTCGTTAATGAGCATGAGGAAGTAATTCTTTCTATAGCAAGAATGGGTAAGAGACACCACGACACAATGCTTCAGAGATTACCAGAGAATACAACATATTCTGTAGAGACAGATGTTTACGGTGCTGCTGTAGGTGCTGATATTGATAGATATCTTATTGGACAGGAAGACTGGACAAAGCTTGTAGATGCTATCACTAAAGCATTTGTTGTAAAGATTCAGGAGCTTATCTTCGCAGAGGTTCTTGAAGCACCAAAGAAACTTCCTGCACAGTCTGAGTTCGTACAGACAGGTGCGCTTAACGCAGCAAATAGAAAGAAATTCAACAAGATTATTCAGAATGTATCTGTTGCAAATGACAACGCAGATGTAGTTATCATGGGAACAATGGTTGCACTTCAGGAGCTTGAAGGTCTTATTGATGTTAAATGGGTTGCTGATTCTCAGAAAGAGGATATTGCAAAGATGGGTCGTCTTGGAAATTACGGACGTTACACACTTGTTGAAATTCCACAGAGATTTGCAAGAAATGATGTAACTAAATCAATGTACAAAGATGACACCCTCTTCGTATTTGCATCTGGAGACAACAAACTTGTTGATATGGTTGATGTTGGTGAGACTCTTATTGAGGAAATCACAGAGCGTGGAACAGCTAACAGCAACATCGCCGATATTATGAAGTATGAAGTTCAGAGAGAGCTTGGAGTATCTACAAGAATCGGACGTTACTTCGGAACATGGACTATTACAGAGTAATCTGAATAATAAAAACATATTAGAGGAGTAGCTTAACTGCTACTCTTCTATTTTTGAATGGAGGAAATGCTATGCCTACAGCACGAGCAAAGAAGGAAACAGCTACTACACCAAAAAAAGTAGCAACCAAAGCAGAAACAATAGAAAAGGTTGTTAAAGAAAAACCAGTTGAAGAAAAAATTGTAAAAGAGAAAAAGGTATTTACAGATTCTGATTATATTTTATGCCGATCAGTATGTTATGGAGGATTGAATATTACATCTCAGTCTGGAAATGTTTATGAATTTAAAGATTACGGATATGATTGCGAAATCAACTATCGTGACCTTGTTTCTTTAATTAGAAAAGGTTCAGATCATGTATTCTTACCGAGATTTGTAATTCTTGATGATGATTTACTTGAAGATTTTCCTACTGTAAAAAGAGTATATGAAAAAATGTATACAAGAAATGACTTGTTAAAAATTCTTGATATGTCTATTTATCAGATGGAAATGGAAATTAAAGAGTTACCAGAAGCCACAAGAAACGTTCTTGAGCAGATGATTGCAACAGAGATTGCAAATGGTCATCTTGATAGTATTTCAAAAGTAAGAAAACTCAGTGAAATCTTTAATTCAGATTTTAATCTTTTAAGCGAATTATTTGTTAAATAAAGGAGGTTATCATGATACTTCCTTATGAAACTATTTTTTCAAGAGCATTAAGTAGAATTGACGATCCAAAAGAACTGGCGTTAGATTCTAATGACTTTGTAGAAATTTACACAGAACGACTACACAATGTTCTTGGAGATATAAGAATAAGAAGACTCTTCTCTTCTATTACATTGGATGATGAAGTTCAAGAAGTATCTTTTGAACTTGAGAATTCAATAGATGAAAGTTCTGATGTTGAATATGTGTGCAGATTATTTGTTCTTGGAATCACTATTGAGTGGTTGAGTCCAAGAGTTGATTCGTTGAATTATACTCTTATGATGCTTGGTGGTAAAGAAGAGAAAATGTTAAATAATCCTTACAAACTTCTTCAAGCAAGACTGGATAATGTAAAGAAAGAATTAAGTAAGACGATTAGAGACCATGGTTATCTTTATAACTCTTATATTAATAAAGGTGTCTAGTATGGATTATTTATATGGAGAATTTTCTGATGAACAAATAAAAAATGCAGCGATGCTCATGCACAAAAATATTCATAGATTACTTTTATATAAAGATAATCTAGTTACAACTAAAATTTTTAATTCTGATGAAGAGTTTAAAAGATACTTTGAAAATATCTTATTTAAATTTGGTGGATTAAATACGTTACTTGGATATCCAGAGGAAATGGTGTTTCTTATGGCAACACTTCAAGCGGCTTATGATATCGTAGACAGTCCAAGGTATAATTACAGTATTTTTAGAAGGGCAATTTTAGATTCTCACGGATATATTAAAGCTATGTTGGAGGAGGTAGACAATAATGCCAAGCCTATCAACAGCTAGACGTATTTCAAACTTAAAAATCAATAACGCAAAAACAGTTGGTGAAATTTCAAAAGAAAATTCAGATTTTCTTATGGAACAAACGTTTGAAAATGATATTCAAGCAAAACATTGTTATATTTATGATTATTTTCATGATGATCAACCGGAAAAGAATTATCACATTACTCATGAAAATACAACCAAAACACCTATAGATGCAAAATTTATTATCAAAGAATATCGATCAATTGATAAAGATCAGGTAGGTTATTATTTACAATTCAGACCTAGTGAACCATTAGAATTTACTGATGGTGATGAGCTTTATTATTTTGAAAAAGATTATAGGAATGTGTTTATGACAGAATTTCCGATTTCTAGTTACGTAGACATTCCTGATGATAGAGGAGTTTATAGAAAGTGGATGGTTGTGGATAAAGAGTATGCTAATCAGTTTATGAAGTATCTTATCCTTCCATGTGATTATCACTTAACATGGGTTGAGACAGATGGAAAGAAAAGAGTAAAAAGAAAAATGTGGACAGTACTCAGAAACCAAAATTCGTAAAATGTATGCGCTTCATATTGGAAACAATATGTCGAAAGTCTTTTAATTGCGTGGAGTCCTTTAGAGCCAGTCGTACTACAGCGCAGATATGAAATAAAATCAAGTGCGAATGTTAAAAAATGATGGGATTAGGTAATACGCAGCCAAGATCCGAATAGGATAAGGTTCGACGGTCATGTACTCAAGTGAGTTAACAGAGACATCCTAAGTCTGAAAAGATATGGATTTGATATGACCTGAACTTATGCGAAAGTATAAGAAATAGAGTTATTCTATTTTTGTCAGAATAACGCACTGACAAATTAACAATTGATACAATTGGTGAGTACAGAGATTATACAAAATATAGTCCGTCATTATTGGAAACGATAGTGATGTATTTCCTCGAATTGCTGGAAAATCCTAAAGCTATTTATACTACAACATAGTAATGAAATAGATACATGTGTGAATGTTTGAAAAATAAATAGATAACTTATTTGCAACACCTGTCTACGGACTGAGGTGTTTTTATTTTGCAAAAAATGGACAATCAGCAGCGAAGCTCCGAACAGGAGAACGTTCAACGATCATTCCTGAAATGGAATAGGGACAAGCGTTCCGAAGTGGGGAACACCTAAACTAATTTGGCATGGTGAATGATATGATCTGCACTTTTATGAAAGTAAAAGAAAATAGAAAAACAATTTCTATCTTTATTAAAATTAGCGAGTTAATAAAGTAACAAATGGACATATTTTGCGCACCCGGACAATCAGACAAAAATCTGGATGCCATTAAACAAGTATACTGAAAAATTCTGGTACAACGATGATTTAAACAGAACAATGAGATTGGTTGTTAGCGCACCAACAGAACATCCAACAGTTTGGAAAGTTACTAAGATTGAAAATACGAAACCAATGGGAATACAGAAATTAACATTATATCAGAACTTCTGGGATGAACATAAAGACTACATCGAAAGAGATGAAGAAGGTCATGTAATTGGTATGTATGCAGATTATTATGATTCTTCTTTTGAGCCAACGGATGAGAAAAATCCAATTATAACACAGCCAGAATATAAAGCTTCTATCACAGCTTCTAATTATATTCTTAAAGTTGGTGGTAGTTATAAACTGCTCAAAGTGAACATAATAGATGATTCTAATATAAATGTTACAAGCACATATTCTGATGCAACATTTGAATGGAAATGTTTTATTGGAGATGAAGATATTACTGATATTGCCACTTGGTTAGAGCAAAAAGAATTTAATAATATTAAAATCAAATTTCCAGATGATAGAACTTTTCTTGGACAAACATTGCATGTTGTATGTAATATAACGTCTGATATAAGAAACTTATCTGCATCGTTTGATTTTGAACTTAGCATCTAGGAGGTTTATATGGAAGAAAATATTTACGATTTTTCAACCAAGAAAGAATTAATTAATAAATTAATTGCATATTCTAAATCTCCTGATGATGACAATATTAGATATAAGAATAAAGTAAAAGAGATTCTGTTAAGTACGCCAGAACTTCTATATGCTTTGCATGATGAAGAATTGGAGAATGAATTATTTAATGAAGACGGAACTCTTAATACTGAGGGTGAATGGGATAGATATTTCGGTGAAACATCTCTTATTCGTCCTTTTTTATTCTTTCCACAAACATCTACGCACAAGAAAAATTATATATGTTATCAAACAATGTTTAATGAATTAGTGCGTGGAAATAATGTTGAAAAATATTTAGACATTACATTTACAGTATTTGTCAATTCAGGAGATATTATAGACAAATACACTGGAATTCCTCGGCATGATTTGATTGCTGCTATTCTTAGGGAAAGATTTGCATGGGCTGGTTTTGAAATATCAAAGACAAAGCCGACATTTAATAAAGAATCTATCATGGATAATACATATTTAGTGAGAACACTTCAGTTTGAAATCATGCTTCCTAATGAAATGTCTGTAACTAAAAATGGAATTACTTCTTATTCAAATAGGAGGTGATCAAATGGATACAGCATTTATTCAAGATGTATATGATAAGCAATTAGAAAGTCTAGAGGAAGAAGAAAAGATAAAAATTGACTTTAATCCTCTTCAATTATATTTTGGAGAAGATTATGCAGTCAATGATCAAATAACAATTCACCAGCCATGTATTCAAGATTTTGTGGATTATGGCGATGCTAATCTATACTCAACAATTGCTCCTTTTACATGTAACACTACTTCGTATAGGGTACAGTTGTATGACATGGGTATAGATTGGAATAAAATAACAAACCAAGAACTATTTGCTATGTTGATAAAAACAATAAATCCGAAATATTCAAAACTAATTTTTGGAGACATTGATTTTTCGTGTTTTGATTTGTATTCGAAACACACAGAAGTCGGGGAAGAAATCGTATTGTATGATAAAATTCATGGTATTGAAATAGATGATAATACACGAGAAAAAATGTGTAGATATATTCAATTCATGTTCAATTCTTTTCCGCCAGAGGAAGAGTTTACTTCAAACAATGTTTTAAAACAAGATTTGATTAATAATGACAGGCAAAAACAATTAAACCAAAAGAAAAAGAAAAAATCTGATTCTAATCTGTTATCAATGATTTCTTTCTGTCTAAATCATCCTGGATTTCCATATAAAAAAGATGAATTAAGAAAAGTTTGCATAGTCGAATTTATGGATAGCGTTCAACGTCTTCAGATTTATGAAACAACACATGCGCTATATGGAGGTATGTATTCTGGATTTATTGATACAAGCAAAATAGATAAAAATCAATTTAATTTCATGCGTGATGTTCGAATCACTGCATGATTTTTATTACCTAAAAACAAAAATAAAAGGAGGAATAACCTATGTCATTCAAATTAGGCGACAAAATTTATAAAGAAATTCTGTATTTTTACGCAGAAGACCTTTCAACAGATCTCCCTCTGTATGTTCTTACACAGCTTTCCGATGCCACAGTAGAAATTACAGCAGAGTCAACTGAAGTAAAAGATAAGAACGGAAACCTTATCAAGAAAATCTGGAAAGGTAAGAGTGGTACATTTAATGCAACAAATGCATTCTGTAACATGAATATTGTTGAAGCTTCTTCTGGAAGCAAGGCTATTTTTGCATCATCTGAAAACAAGGTTCAGATGCCAAAAATGTTCCGTGTACCTGCTGGAACAAAGACAGTTGACCTTGGCGCAGACTTCGTTGAAGGATCAGTTAAAGTTGCACAGTATTTTGGAGATGGATCTATCGGAAAGACATATACTGTTGGAACAAGCGCAAGTAAAACTGAATTTAGTGTTGCAAAAGAAACACATACTCTTACACTTCCAATAGATACGGATTCAGAAATGTATTTTGTTAAATACATTCGTGAAGCATCTAAAGGTGCTGTTATCACAAACAGAGCTGATGCATTCCCATCTTCTGTACGTGGAATTATGAAAGCTACATATTACAATCCATGTAAGAAAAACGAGCTTAAGGCTGATTATGTAGAGTTCCCATCATTCCAGGTATCTCCAGAAGTGTCATTCCCTATCGGATCTGACTCTGCAACAATGGACTTCAAGGGAGACCTTGAGATTGACTACTGTGGAACAGATAAAGTACTTTACAAAGTATATGATGCTGACGAAGTAGACAATATGTAAAAGAGTGGAGAAATCCACTCTTCATTAATTTGAAGGGAGAAAATAGGATGGCAAATAACAGAGTATGTCTGTGCTGCGGAAACGCCTATGAGTACTGTGGTTCTTGTAGAAATGGCGTAAATCTCCCTGCATGGAAAAACTTATTTGACAATGAAAATTGCAAGGATGTATTCCAAACTGTAAGTGATTACGAACAGAAAGCAATTGACAAAACAAAAGCAAAGAAAATTCTTGCTTCTTGTGATTTAAAACATACTTTTAAGAGTAATATCGTAAAACTTGTTGATGAAATCACAAAAGAAGAAAAGAAAGAAGTTGTAAGTCGTTCTTCTAAAAAGAAAACTGATGCAACAAATGAAAAACTGAGTGATTGATATATGAGTGTAAAGAAAGGGATGTATAAATTCATATATCATGAAATTATACGTCCCTATTTTTTACGATTTTCATTATCAGAAAGGAAATAAAGGAATTTAATGAAATATGATAAAGAATACTCTACGACTTTTGTTGAAGAATTTAAATGGCTAAAGTCGAATGGTATTAGATATACATTCATCAAAACAGATGATTCTGGAATGACGGTGTGGAAATACGCAAAAACACCTGAGCTATTTGAATCATTAAAAAATTTCTACATTAATAACGAATATTATGATTAGAGGTGTTATGCATGAAAGTTTATTTAGATAATGCTGCAACTACTCCTCTATCACCTTCTGTAAAAAAACATATTACGTCTTTACTTGATTCGTTTTATAATCCATCTTCTACATACGAAGCTGGAAAAGAATCTAAAAGAATTATAGAAGAAGCACGAGATAATGTAGCAAAATTTATTAATGCTGATCCAGATGAAATAATTTTCACAAGCGGTGGTTCTGCAAGTAATACACTTGCAATTAAAGGATATGACAAAGCTAATAATTGTACTGTGTTATACTCTGCTATCGCACATAAATCAATATTAAAATGCGTAGAAGATATTTCATTTTCGCAAAAGATTTATGTTGATGGAGATGGGAAAATTAACTTGTTTATATTGGAAGATATATTAGAACATTGTGATCCAAAACCATTTGTCGTTATTGACTACGCCAACTCCGAAATAGGAACAATCCAGAATGTCAAAGACATCATTGGTCTGGTACATAGTTTTAATGGAGTTGTTTATTTGGATTGCACAGGAAGCATATCTTCTATTCCGGTAGATGTTAAAGAATTAGATGTTGATATGATTGGTTTTTCCGGTCATAAAATTCACGCATTAAAAGGTTGTGGAGTTTTATACAAAAAGAAAAATATAGAATTATCTCCACTTGTTTACGGTTCTCAAGAACAAGGATTGTTTGGTGGTACTGAAAATATATTGGGAATAGCTGCAATCGGAAAAGCGGTTGAAGATTATAACTATGCATGTAATTCATTTAATAGTAGAAATTATATTTGGAATTATATCAAAGACAATATTCAAGATATTTATATTGTCGGTTCTAAAAAAGATAGACTTAAACACAACCTTTTCATATGTATAAAAGGTATTGACGGAGAACAGTTGATGACATTACTTGATGCAAAAGGTATTCAAGTTTCTGTTGGTTCGGCTTGTAATTCTGGAAACAAAGAACCGTCAAACACTTTAAAGGAAATACATTTAAATAACGAAGACTTGAATAGCTGTATTCGTATGACATTTTCTGGATCAGAGACAATAGATGAATTGAGTTATGTTTGTGATGAATTTAAAAAGTGCGTAGATACATTAAGAAAATTTACATGAAATAGGTTGCTCAAGATGATGAGTGTAAAAGTAGGTGATATACCTGTGAGCAAGTATTACCCAAAGAACGCAATAGTCAGGAAGGTCTGCTACTCTCCTATAGAAATGGAGAAAATCATGAAGAAATTAAATTGGAAAGTTAGATTTAACAGAGAGAATATTTTATTTATCTCCCAGGTAATTATTTCTGTAGTGGTTCCAATCCTTACATATTTTGGACTACAGGCAAGTGATTTAACAACTTGGACAAAGGTTGGAGACACTTTCGTTCAGGCTGTTAGCAATCCATATGTTGTTGTTATGGCTCTTGTATCATTGTTCAATGCAATTACAGATCCAACGACAAAGGGCATTGGAGATTCTGAAAAAGCATTAACATATACTAGCCCTAAGAAGTAAAGAAAGGACTGGTGTTACATGAATGGATGCAATCAGACCAATTATGGAAATTGATTATGTGAAGTTGATTACACAGTTATGTTTGATTATTATTGGACTTAATTATTTTATACCTATTTGTAAGAATTTATTTTGTAAGGTTCTTGGAATTGAAACAAAATTTCAGCGTGAAAAAAGAGAGCAAAAGATTTTATTGCAGGAAACAGTAGACAAAGTTACGGAATTAAGTGACAGGTTTAATGAAGCTTCAAGTAATACAGATCATTTATTTGAAGAAAAACTTGTCAGATTTTATACTCCGTACAGAGAACAGTCAATGGGAATTCAGAAAGATTTAAAAGAATCTATAGAACTTTTGACAAAGACTGATATTACAAGGTCTGAACAAATAGAGTCTGTGATGGTAGGTATAAAAGAATTGCTTGGAGATACTATTGATCAAAAATACGAAAAGTATATTCGACTAGGCGGAATACCATCTGATGAGGTTGATGAGTTCAATTCTGTTTTTTCCGCATACGAAAAAGTTAATGGAAACCATAACAGAAAGAAGAAATATGACTATGTTATGGATAATTTACCGATTATTCCTGTGACAACTTTATACAATACTGATAAAAATTAAATAAATGAAAGGGCAGTTTCATGTTGCCCTATAGAATGTACTCGCCTTTACCACATGTAGATGTGTACCAAAACTTTCTATCAAAGATATGATGTCGGTTGGCGAGTACATTATAAAGAAATAAGTACCCAATATACTTGGATACTTATCTCTTAACTCTCTCTCGTGTAAATAGTCAGTTTACACAGTTGAGCCATATGGATGTAATATTTTTACTACGTCTGAATTATAGCATTTATAAAAAAGAAAATCAACATAAATCATATAAAATCAATTGTACTTCTACACCAATCCATAAGATTTTGTTTACTCGGAGAAAAGTGACTAATTTTTCTGTGTTTAAATTCTTATCATTTGTACGATTTATATTGATTTTTAGATTGAATTAAATCAATCTTTTTTAAATAAAGCGATTACAGCTAAAGCAAAGTTGCCAATGCCAAGTGCAATCATAAAAATGTAGTAAATGTTCTCCATATGAAGCTCCTTCCCTTATGTGCCGAAAAGTTTCATATGCGTGGAGACATATGCAAAATAAAATTATAACTTACGGTACAATTAATGTCAAGTATTTTTACTATACATGGTTCAGTCGTATGGTAAGAGTATTTGTTGAGAGTAGTAAAAGACTGAACTGCTAATCTCCTGCTCTTAAATATATAAATTATTTAAATGTTTTTATTGTAATTAATACAATAAGAACATTTTTTATTTTCAAAAGAAATGAGGTGAAAATATAATGGCTAGAAGTAAATTTAATGTAGATAAGGATAAATCAAAACGCACTTATAATGGAATAATTTTTGATTCTATATTAGAAATGAAATATTATCGTGATGTTCTTTGCCCCTTAGTGGAGAGTGGCGATGTGGTTGATTACAAGCTTCAAAAACCATATGAGTTACAACCAAAGTTTATACATGATGGAAAAAATGTTCAGCCAATAAAATATGTGGCTGATTTTTTTATTGTTTACAAAGATGGACATGAAGAAGTTATTGATACAAAAGGATGCCCAGATAGTGTCGCATTAATTAAGAGAAAACTATTTTGGTATCACTATCCAAATGTTGATTATAAGTGGATTTGTTATTCAAAAATTGATGGAGGATGGTGCGATTATGAATATGTCAAAAAGCAACGAGCAGAAAGAAAACGAAGAAAGAAATTATAAAGTGTATGTTCACATAAATAAAATAAATAATAAAAAATATGTAGGAATTACCAAATAAGATCCAAAATGCAGATGTAAAAATGGTTTTTAGTATTATAGTAAAAATAACACAAGTTATTTATAAGAAAGGCGAGAATACTCACTACTTTAGTAGTGAAATGAATCGCCGTTAGAACAGAGAATATATGTATGATGAAATGAATCATGGAAGTAATTCATGGTCGAGGATATGTATATTCAAAATCAGAAAAGAAAGTGAGGTGAAGTCTGTGGAAAAGGCATATAAGTACAGAATCTATCCAAATAAAAAACAGAAAGAAATTATTTCTAAAACATTTGGTTGTTGTCGTTTCGTTTACAACAAATATCTTGCTAAACGAATTGAAATGTATGAACAGAATAAAGAATCGTTTTCATATATTCAGTGTGCGAATGATATGAAAAATCTAAAATCAGAATTGGTATGGCTTAAAGAAGTTGATTCCACAGCACTTCAGTCTTCACTTAGAGATTTGGATTCTGCTTATCAAAAATTCTTTAAAGAACATTCTGGCTATCCGAAATTCAAATCAAAGAAAACACATAGATACTCATACAAATCAAAATGTACTAATGGGAATATTCAGTATTGTGACAAGCATATTAAGTTACCTAAACTTGGAATGGTAAAAACGAAAAATAAGTTGATACCACAAGGTAGAATACTTAATGCGACTGTATCACAAGAACCTAGTGGAAAATATTTTGTATCCCTCTGTTGTACCGGTGTAGATATAAAACCATTGGAAAAGACTGGAAATTCAATTGGAATTGATTTGGGTATTAAAGAATTTTGTATTACTTCTGATGGTGAGATGATTGAGAATCCAAAATATCTCAAGAAGTCTTTGAACAAACTTGCTAAGTTGCAAAGAGAGTTGTCTCGAAAATCAAAAGGTGGCTCTAATCGTAATAAAGCAAGGATAAAAGTTGCAAGACTTCAAGAACATATTGCAAATCAGAGAAAAGATTTTTTACAGAAATTATCTACAGAGATTATTAGAAATAACGATGCAGTCTGTATTGAAAATTTGCAAGTAAAAAATATGATTAAAAATCATAAACTTGCAAGAAGTATTGCGGATGTATCTTGGTCTGAATTTGTCAGACAGTTAGAGTATAAAGCTAATTGGTACAATAAACAAGTTATAAAGGTAGATAGATTTTTTGCAAGTTCCCAGACATGTAATGTTTGTGGTTATATCAATAAGGAGACAAAAAATCTTGGGGTTAGAGAATGGGATTGTCCTTGTTGTAATACTCACCATGAGAGGGATATAAACGCTGCAATTAATATTCTTAATGAGGGATTGAGATTATTAGAAGTAGCTTAGAAAATATTAAAAACGGTTGGAACAATCGGGATAGCTTGGTAAATATTCTTACAATAGTAGGAAATTCCCAAGAATCACACAACTAAAGTGGTGTGAGGTTCAAGTCGAATCAGAATGTAAAAAGGCGAATTATAAATACAATATTAAAAAATTTATAACTGATACACATTTGTAAAACAAACTGCTTTACTTCTCTTCTGTTTGGTGTTATCATCCAAGTATAAAATAAATATTTGGAGGTAATTATTATGCCAAGAGGAAGAAAGAAAATCGTTGAAGAAAAAGATTTTGAAAAATTAATCAATGATGCACAGAAGAAAATTGATGATGCAAAGCATAAGATTGAAACTGAAAAAGCTTTTATTTCTGAGCAGAAAAAGACGATAAAACAATTACAAAAAGAAAAAGTTGCCTATGAAGAATATAAAGCAAAAATTGATGAAAAAAGCAAAATGAACGAACTGTTGAAAGCAATTAAATCTTCTGGAAAATCCATTGATGAGATTGAAGCCTTTATAAAAGGTGAAACAGTTGAAGATACAGAAACTAAAACAAAATAATAAAAATATTGTGAATTATATTTAGAGTCTATGTGTTATACATAGGCTCTTTTTGTATGGAAATTTAAAGGAGACATTCTTATGAAAAAAGAAAATATGAGAATCAAAGAAAACATTACAATCAGCGATCAGATCAATGTTATTAATTATATTACGGATTACTATTTTACAGATGGTGAATATACTCCATATTATGCAGGGATTGGGAAAATTGAAGCAATCGCACTATTCTTTATTGATGGTGTTAAGTTTGATAATGACGAATATGTATATGAATGTGTAGAAAATGATGAAGAACTGAGAGGACTTGTACATAAGTTTTGCTATGATATTGCGAATGACAAAGTTGCAAAAAAGCATAACGTAGACAATGGTAAGTACATTGATATTATGAGATTTGTAATTGAAAATGTAAATGAAAAACTTGAATTTGAAAAACAGAAAAGAATTCATTGTACAGATGAAAAATCAGAATTTATTTCTTCTATTTCTAATTTTATTAATGACCTAGACTCTGCCATGAGTAATTTTTCTAACTTAAAACTTTCAGAACTTACACCGGATACAATCGAGAAAGCAAAGAATATTATTGACCAGTTATCAGATAAAGAAATTACCGCAGATGTTGTTTCAGATGTTATAAAGAATGCTGTGGATTTCAAAGTTGACGAATCAGAAGTTGTTGATGGTTTAAAGTCTCAGATTGGTAATCTCCGTGATTTGTTAAGAGATGAAAGAAAGAAAAATAAAACTCTAGAAAAGAAAGTAGCTGATTTTGATGCGAGAAATGTACTTGCAGACAAATAAAGAGGTGGTTATATGGGAACAAAAAGTTTCACAGATATTCAATCATTATTATCTGCTGTAAATCAGGAAATGGTGCAGGTTATGGACGAAGTTAGTGTCGAAGGCGAATTGATAGCGTCAAGAAATGCAGAGTCGTTCTATTCTCAAGGAGATCCTTCAAGTTATATAAGAACTGGAAAATATGGCGATGCTCCAACATCTGATGGAGTACAAAGGTCTGGGAATACTGTTTCTACAGAAATATATATGGAAGAAGCAGGTCATGGATATAGAACCGGTACATTTTCTGCAAGAGAAGTTTGGCAAGCTGCTGAAGATCATACTGCTGGCGTACTTGGTAAATCAGGACTTTGGCAAGACTCAGAGGATGAGATTAAAAAAATGGCTTATGATAAATTTGCTAAACATTTCAAATAACATTAAACATAAGAAGACGTTGATCACGTCTTCTTTTTTCATGTAAAAGAAAGGATGTGATTAACGTAAATGAGTGATTTTAGGTTAAAAGTCCAAGCTGAACTTGATGCAACAAAATTGGAAGGACAAATCAATGAACTAAAAAACAAAGAAATTCCATTAAAATTTAAAGCTGAAGGTTTAGAGAATCTAGATAAGAAGACATTAAATTATATTAAAAAACTAGAATCAAAAGATATTAATGTTAATTTTAATGTAACAGGAATAGATAGTTTAAATAAAGCCGTTGACAATTTAAAAAGTATATCTGGTACAAAAGGTAAGAAAATTAACATTGAAATTGGCGGAAGCAAATCTGTCGAAAAAGATATTTCCAATTACAAGTTATTGAAGGATCTTGCTAATGAGCTTAGTAAAAAGAAAATCTCGTTAGCAGGTTTTGATGTTAGCAAAGATGGAAATAAAATTGCTGAACTTAAAAAGCAGATAGAATCTTTGGAAACAGAATACAATAAAATGTTTCAGTCTTCTAAAGATAAATTAAGCGAAAATCAGGTCGCAAGTCTTACTCAGGCATTTTCCAAGATGAAGAATAGTGTTTCTGAAACAAAGGCTAAAATGCTTGATATGGCTGATGCTCCTAAAAAGGTTGCAAAAGCCGTAAATCAATTGGATGTCTCTACTTTTATAAATAGGATTGGTAAAACAATTGAAACGAATACGAAACTTACAGATGAATGGATTCAGAAATTACAAGAACTTCAACTAAAAGCTGCGAAAGTCACAAATGTAGATGAATTTTCAGGTGTCAAAAAGCAGTATTCGAACTTCATGTCTGAGATTGGTAAAGAAGGATTGCTTGGATTATCTTTTGCAGATAAGTTTAAAAAATCTTTCGGTCAGATTTTTCAGTTCTCTGGAATTTATGCTGGTATTCAGAATGTTATTTTTGAAATTCCAAGACAAATAGTTGCTTCAGTAAAAGAAATTGATTCTGCAATGACGAATTTATATAAGGTTACTGATGAAACAGAGGCTAGATACGCAGAATTTCAAAAAACAGCAGCTAGTACATCGAAGTCTATTGGACGGAGTATGTCTTCGTATATCACACAGGTTAGTGAATGGAGCAAACTTGGATACACTATGAACCAATCCGAAACACTTGCAAAAAACAGTTCTATTTATGCAAATGTAGGCGAGGTTGAAGATACAAGAGCGGTATCCGACATGGTTACTGCTATGAAAGCATTTAACATAGAAGCTTCTAATTCTATTTCTGTAGTAGACTCTCTAAATAAACTTGGAAACAATTATGCAGTATCATCGGCTGATCTTGGTGAAGGATTGTCAAACTCTGCATCTGCTCTCGCATCGGCAGGAAATGATATAAATCAATCTCTTGCAATGATAACTGGTATGACTGAAATAACTCAATCAGCAGGAGAATCTGGTAATGCATTAAAGGTTTTGTCCATGCGACTTCGCGGATATGACGAGGAGACTGAATCGTATACCAATGATGTTGAAGAATTATCTGGTAAAATTGCAGATTTAACAAAAACAGCAAAAACACCTGGTGGAATTAGTCTTTTTACAGACGAAACAAAAACAACATATAAAAGTACATATCAGTTACTTAAAGATATTTCAGATGTATACGGCAATCTCACAGATAAGAATAGTGCTAGACTATTAGAGGTTATAGCAGGAAAATCCCGTGGTAATCAAGTAGCTGCATTATTACAAGCTTTTAAATCTGGACAGGTTGAAAAGGCGTATAATGATTCGTTAAATAGTGAAGGATCTGCACAGCAAGAGCAAGATAGATGGGCAAAATCCATTGAAGCAAAAATCGCAAAATTTAAAGCATCTTTTGAGGCATTATCAACTAACACATTAGATTCTGATATCTTCAAATTTGCAGTTGATTCAGGAACAGCTTTTGTTGATGTTTTAAATAAGATTGTAAGTGTAGGAAATGGAATTCCTACATTATTTGCTAGTATCGCTGGCATTAAAATATTCAAAAACTTAGATTAGCCAAAATCCTGGCTACAGTTTATCTTTAAACTGGTCTATCATCGCAGTGCTGTATAGTAATATATAGTTCAAGAAAACTACATAATGGCGTAGATTTTCAAGGCGATGAGAATTTGGTTTTAAAACACATAGAGGAATAATTCACCGAACCCGTAATAGATACGGCAACGACGAACCAACCCTAATTACGCATAGTCGAATGTGAATCCATTAGTAAAAGGTGTCATAATAGGCATTGATGGGATAAGCATTTTAATATTAGGGAAGTGCAGAGAGAACACCCTTCCTCCAGAGTACATAAAAGCCTTATTTTATAGTACTTTGAATGCATGTTCCAAGGTAAACAAAAATTGTGGTAAACCACACAATGCGTTACCCATTGTATTGGCAAGGTAACAAATATAAATAAATATTATCTCCTACTGGAGAATATAATATAAAGAACTCCGTGAAGATACGGACTCCACGGAGCTTTTTGTAGGAAAATAAAAGGAAATAATATTATGGCTAGATGTCATTGGATTTGTCATTGTGGAATCGGATACTTACATTTCTTGACATCATTTTTGTTATGCTATTAGCTTTCTGATCAGACAATTCTGGATTGCTGACGATTAAAAGTGCAACATAACATTTTGATACATATGCGACAACATATGCTACAAGAGTGAAAATACCGCCACTAATTAATAACTTTAGTATGTTCAATACTACCCTCCTTCCTGTAAGATTTTATAAGTCTTAATGGAAAAATGGGCAGAATAGCCCTTAGAATATTATTTTCCAGAATCGTATCAGTCTTACACTGGTACTCCCTGTTTTCTGATGGATAGTGCGTGCATATAATGATGGTACAGGTTTTGCATCATAACTATCCATCCGAAAACATTATATCATTTTTAATAAAACTGGTAAATACAGAACATTAGTTCATACACACCTAAAAATGTATATACTATATATAGCAAACAACTGAACACAGAAAAACTTACGCATTTTTCATAAAATACTGTTCTACTTCTATGCAAAAATTATTGGTATTATTTCCCTGTAAAGAAGAAGCTTCAATTTACACATACTAAAAATAAAAAGGTGTGTGGATATATGCATAACAGATTACAGGAATTAAGATGGGAAAAAGATTGGTCACAAACACAGCTTGCTATGAAAAGCAATGTGTCACATTCTACAATAAGTTTGATAGAGAATAATCCTCTTGAAAACCCACATGTTTATACTGCTATCAAACTTGCTCATGCGCTCGGTGTATCTGTTGAAGATATATTCAAATTCTGAGAGTGGAGGAAAATTATAATGAAAAATACAGTTGTAGATGTTATTGGAATTCAGGTAACGAAAAATGCAGAAGGTAAATTTGACCATAAGGTTGTATCAGAAACAAAATTTACAAGTTATGAAGAAGCAGGTAAAAGTATAGATGCTCATAATGTAAAAGGGATTGTCTTTGTTGGCATTCCTACATACAATTAAGTATTACGGATGTGGATTTTTAATCAGCTCATCTAATGTGATATCAAGAGCATTGGAAAGTAAAACAAGTGTGTTCAAATCACAGGTTCTTGTGTTCTTTTCATAATTTGAGATTGTCTGATGCTTAACAAATACTTTTCTGGCAATATCATTTTGTGTCATTCCACGTTTCTTCCTATAATATAAAAGGTTTTCTGAAAAATAATTCAATATACTGTAACCTCCGAGTAAGATGATGTGTATTATTATAGGAAGAAAATGGAATTGAGTCAAATATAAAATTTTGATGTTTATGTACTTGTTAGCATATATCAGAACATATGTTTTGAATTGTACTTTATCATATTGTGTCGTATAATAAAAGGAGAAAATAAATGGAGAGAATAAAAATGATTAAAAAAATAAAATGCATTCAAACAAATGCAGTTAATTCTGAATACGAAGCATTATTCTCTGTTATTCATCCTATTTTAACTGGTTTGGTGCATACTATAAAACAAGACATAATAAACCAGATCGGTGGGTACGACAAAATAACACTTGAATTATTTACAAGATTATATAGTCCTGGTGATGGAGATTGTGGGATTTGTTTTGAATATGCGGTACATGATGCAATCATATCAAAAGATCCAAATGTCTTAAATAGAATAGACTCTGCACTTTCAAAATTCTGCAATATAAAAGGGAATGATCCATCTTCTATTTTGTTTGGTGTAGAAAAAGAAGCAAATACAATACAGTTTATTGACAGTGTAAAAGAACATCTGACTGATGATTCTATATTGTTAACAGGTAAAAAAGGAAAACCAATAAAATTAAAAAGACATATAAACGGAGTTGTTTCATCGTTCAGAAAACCAAAAGAGAGAGAAAAACTTCCTAGTAGCATAAATGGTTTATGGAAAGCAGATTTATTTGTTGGAAATGTAGATGTAGACAAATGGGTTGGTACAACTGTTAAAATAAATCCAAAACAACTGGAAGGTGCAAGAGGTTTAAGACTTGGGATAGTCCCTTCTGCTCAAGGGAAATCCGATAAAATTTATCAACACGAAACAAAAAATTTAATTGTATGTCCAGTTCCATATGACGAATCTTTTATGGAGATTTTCTATGAAGGTTGGAATATTGTAAAACAATTTATCAACGCAAATGGAAATATGCCAAAGGAAATCAATTTATGCTCTCCTTTGGATCGTTTGGTTTGTAAAGAATTAGTTTCAAGAGCAAAATTTCCAATACTTGATGTTATAGAAGTGATTAAAACGATGAGTCAACCACACTTATTAGATGTGACAACTGAAGATGCAGTAATAGAAAGTAATGTTGTATTAGAATCAAAAGTAAGTAGTATTGTTGCACCGTTATCTATATATTCTAATTAAATTAAAAGACACCTTGATTGGTGTCTTTTGTTAATCCTACTCTTCTATTTTAATAATAGTATTTCCTTAAAGGCAGGTGAACGATATGGATCATTCGAAAACAGGTAAATTTATTAATTATTATTGGAACGAACTTGCTCCAAAAGCTCGTAAAAGCAAATTATCGGATGATGAAGATTTTGTTTTGTGTCATCCAACATGTGAATTAGCAAAATTAATCGCAGAAGACTTTGATGAATCCATTGCTCTTGAGCTTGGAAAAGTATTAATTAGTTTATATGATAGGTAGTTCAAAAACATCCATGTTCTCCTACCATTTGTATCCACAGTCTTTACGTTCAAATTTGTTTTTAGTATTCTTATTTAATAAAATAATTATATTTTATTAAGACTTTTACATAAATAATAGTATTAGGAATTCAATAATCATAAATAGCAACGTGTACACAATTCCTATATAACACTTGTTTAGATATTTTGACCTGTCGTTTATTTCTTTATTATTTTTAATTGCCATTGTAATATATTCAGAAGAAATTTGTTTCACAATATTATCAACAATCTCTTTTTCTGTATATTCACCAATATATGTTTTATTTTCTTTAATAAAATTTTTCACATCGGCTGGTTTTGGATATAGAAAGCCATATTTTAAAAAACAAAATAAAAAATTCACAAGAGCTACTAACCCAAATAAAAATATAAAACACAAAATTATTGTTGCTGCAACCGATATAAAATTAAACGACTTCATCTTCTTCACTAAATTGAAGATAATCCAAATGATTCCAGATGTTTCAGCAGTTAATAATGTTATTGTTGGTGTAAATTTACTATTTATCCTATCTCTCTGTTTTGCACCATCGTAATATAATTCTTTGTAGTAGTCATTTTCAAAAGAAAGGATATCGTTATATGAACTCATTAAAAAAATCTCCTTTGCCAAAAGCACATATTATAGGAATGCAACCAGAAATATTCTGTCTTTCCTTTAAGCAACAAAAAATATGTGATGATTTTAATAAAAAGCAAGACGAAATTGCAGATCAAGAAAACAAAAAATGTAGAATGTCATTTGTTGCATGGAAAGAAGCAAAAAATAAGTAAAATGCTATTTCTTCTTATTCTTCTTGTACATAACATTTAAATCCATATTAAATATTTCTAGGCGTTTACCAATTATATTAGCTTTCGGTAATGGTTTACGAGTATCTTTTTGGTTGTTTTTATCTGCTGTAGTTTGCTTTATATTTTTGTTATTTTCGTTTGTCATATCAATTCCTCCAGAAAGCGTAGGTGATTTTATTTTGAAAGATAATTATGTTTATTCAAAAGAAGTAAAGAAGAAAAGAATACCGATTTTACTTCTAAGGACGAAATTGTTTTGTTATACGATTACACATTTATTTGATTAAAACTTGTATCCACAATCCTCACAATGCATCTAAGTTCAAATTAATTAGCAGAGCATGAACCAAGCATTGCAACGGCAAGGTATAAAACAATAACTATTGCTATTGATGTCGCAGCACCTTCTGACGTACTCATTCCTTTGTCTTTACAACAAGCAACAATATACATCATTATAACAAGTATTACAAATCCCATTTTTTATTTTTCCTCCTTATCGTTTGTATTAGTAATTCTTACAGTGTATTGTTTTATGCACATCACTACTAAATACACCGAAAAGCATCGATCCTTTAATCTTCTTTCCGGCAGATATTTTTTCAATATTGGTTGATCAGCATGTAGAACAGTGAGGTATGTTTTGTGTCTTACATTGGTTATAAAAATATTTCAATAAAAAATGTTATTAACAACAGAATTAGTTCGATGAATGCAAGTAAATAAAACAAACTAAATAACTTAGAGCGTTTTTTATTCTGTTTGTAATTGTTTATTGCAGATTTTCTATATGCAATCAGTAACGATTTATTTGTGGCTTCAATAATATCATCTTCATAATTTGTTTGAGATTTATAATCTTTTAATAAATTATAAATTTCTTTTGGATTGATGTTTCTTGAATTATATCCATATAGTATAAAGAAAAATATACTGGTTGATACGCACAGTAACACATACAATAATATAATAAGTAAAATATTAAAATTGTTAATGTTTTCAGCTCTATTTTTGCATATCTTAAAATAGTTGGAAGTTAGCCATATAACTGCACCTACAATAGATACAATTACAGTTATTGATTTAAAAACTTTATCACTATATTTGTTTCTATATTCTTCTTCATCTTTGTTTAATTGTTTGTACAATTCCAATTCATATGAAAGGAGTGATTGTTTTGAATCGTTCATCTAGTACCTCAAATTTAAATAAAAATAGCAATACTGATAGACCAAAATTAATTCCAAGAGACGTAAGCAGTATTCGTTATGGAGTTTTTTATTGGTTAAGGTTATTTAAACATTAACGTTTTTTCCAAGTATCTCGATTAACTTGAAAAATTCCAGGTCTTATTGAACTGACATCTCGTGGTTTTAATTTAGGACGTGGATGTTCTTTGTTTTGTTGTTTTGTTTCGTCTTTTTGTTTGTTATTATTCGTCATTTTAATCTCCTATCTATATCTTCCACTTATGACCGCAATTTTGACACACATTCATTGGTTTACCAGAGCCGACAAATCCTGTCCAGAACGAATATCCACGAGTTGTAGTGGCAATTGAATTCGTTTATTTATAAGCAAAGAACAATAGTAAGAACAATTAGCATTAGTCCTAATGTCCATACAATTTTTGTGTAACTTTTGTTCAGGTATTTAGATCTGTTGTTTATTTCTTTCATATTGCTAATTGCCATTTCACAATAACTATCCGATATAGTTTGTATTATATTATCTAAAACTTCTTCTTCGGAATATTCGTTAAGATATGTTTTGTTGTTTTCTATCATGTGTTTGACCTTTACTGGCTGTGGATAAGAAAATTCATATTTTAAAAAACAAAATATGAAATCAATTACGGCATTTATAAAAAATATAATAGTAGCTCCTAGCAATGTAATGATTATTATTTTCCATAATAAATATATCTCAATCTTGTTGTTTGAGAATAACTTTATTATTTTAAATAAAAGCCACATAATTCCACTAAATTCTGCGGTCAATATTGTTATTGTTGGTGTGAATTTGTTATTAATTCTATCTCTTTGTTTTGCACCATCTTCATATAGTTCCTTGTAAAAACTATTTTCAAAAGAAAGGATTTTATCATATGTCTTCAGTTAAAAAACCTCCTTTGCCAAGTGGTTCAATTATCGGTAAGCGTCCAAGCTTATATTGTATTGGTTGGAAAAAAACTCAAAAAATATGTGATGAGTTTGAAAATAAACAGGACGCAGAATACGCAAATTCCTTGAAAAGTTTCAAAGAACAATTAAAAGCCTGGAAAAATTCTAATTAGACGAATTATCTTTTTTATACATATTTTTATATGTCAAGTTAAATATTTCTGGACGCTTTCCAATTATATTACCTTTAGGTAATGGTCTACGTTTGTCTTTTGTTGTTTTATTATTTATATTTGTTGTTTCTTCCGTTTTATTTTTATCATTAGACATAATATTCTCCTTACCACAAATGACCACAGTTTTCACATTTCCATGTTTTATTAGCCTTTCGAGAGAAAATGCCGAAACCAATAATAGATGCTGTTCTCTCTCCTGCTTTTATCTTGCGAATGTTAGTAGATCCACAGGTAGGACATTTTGGTATGTTTCGTGTCTGTGTGGATTGTGTAGATATTTGGGAATTATTTTCTTTTTCGATAATACTTAATTTATATTGGTATTTTTCTTCTGAAAACTCTCCGTCCCCATATTTTAAAGCAAGTGTTTTATGATAATCTTCATTTTTACACATTATAAAATTAGTTAAAAAATTCTCCCCAGTTTCATCTGTTTGAATCATTGTTGTGTTGCAATATTTACATTTTAAATATATCGGATCTGACTCGTCTCCGTATCCACCGCTAGTAAATGCGCATGTTGGGCAAACAAATTTTTTATTAGTGTCCAATTGGTTATGTTTTATCATAAATTCATTAACAGGAAAAGCGCATTTTGGACATGCCTTTGCATATTGACTTGTTTTACTTTTACATTCAGGACAAATTACTAATGCCATACTTCGTCTCCTTTTACAAAAAATATATATCAAGTATATCATAATTTATTAAATATGCCAATGTTTATTAGATTATAATGCAGTTTAAAGAACTTGGTAGTTTATTTAGTAGTTTTGACGAAATGTCAAAGACAAGATTTAAAGGTGTCGTTAATTTTGATAGTATGCAAAATTGGCAAAAAGATTCTTTTAATTCTTTGTTTAAAATAGATTCTTCTGGTGTTAGTGCTTATACATCAGAACAAATAAAAGCAAAAGCATCTGTAGTTGGACTAAATGAATCTCTTACAACACAGGCGTTGTCCATGGCTAATGATGCATCTCTTACTGAAAAAGCAGCAACAGGTAAATTAACTTGGGGTAATGCATTAAAAGATGGTACGATTTCTACACAAGAACTTGTAGAAGCCTTAAGGAATAGCAATTCTGTGAGCGATGAAGCAAAAGAAGGGTTAGAGAGACTTCGAAAGACGGCTGGCACAAGCGAAAAGGATTTTCAGAAACTTACAGAATCTATTGTAAACGGAGAAAATGGATTAGAAAATATTTCTGATAAGGTCATAGATGTTAGTTCTAACATGCAAAAATCTACAGGAATATTTGATTCAACAAAAAATGCTTTGAATGGTATGCTTATTTCTCTCAAAGCAATGCTTCCTGTGATTGCTGCTGTTGGAGCTGCTATTGCCGTATATAAAGCTTGGGATTATACACAGACAGGTTTTACTCGTGCGCAAGAAAAATTTGAAAATGCATTATCTAGTTATAAAAATACAAAATCAGAAATCGAATCATTAAATTCAGAACTTGATAATACAAAATCAAGAATTGAAGAACTAAAAGAGCTTCAAGATAATGGTGTCATAACATTTGCAGAAGAAGTTGAGTTAGAAAAACTTCAACATACGAATGACGAACTTGAAAGACAGTTAGAAATAAAGACAAAATTAGCAGAAGCTCAATCGAAAATTGTAGCAGAAAATGCGAAGGCTGCTAGTTCAGAAGAACAATCATATACAGAAAACCAACGTGAAAAATATGGAATATTTCTTGGAACGTTAAAGTCTATTGGAGACACTATTTTCGCTCCTACAAAGCAATACACGGATTCAAATGGAAATGTAACATTTAATACAGAAAAGGGTAATTGGAAACAAGAGAATAACAACGACACCACTATAACAAGTCAGTTCACTTCTAATATTAAAAAGTTGTCCGATGCAAAAAAAGAATTGTCGGAAACAGAAAAGAAATTAGCAAAAAACCCACAAGACAAACTTCAATTAAAAAATCAAAAAGAACAATTAAAAAACATTGAAGAAATCACATCGGCATTATCTAACCAGTATAACACAATTCAAAGTTGGGTTGAAAGCAGCACTGACGAATATGGTAACGCACTAAAAGGTTCTGAATCATATGTAAAACAGTGGAAAGATGCAATTAATGAATATGTAAATATGGGCAAGACAAAGAACGAGAAGTATTTAAATAATCTCGAAAATTACTTCTCTTCTTCCAAATCTGGATCTTCCATGAAAGACTATCTTGTATCTTTGGCGAAAGATGGTAAATCTGCCGAAGAAGCACTGGAAGCATTTAGAGCTTCTGGTATGCGTCTTAAAGATATTGGAGTTTCAGAAAACGCATTTGTTAGATATTTTGAAGACATTAAAAGAGAAGCCCAAGAAGCTGATGAAGCTGTAAAATCAGTTGATGGAACTTTTGATGGATTAAAAAAGAGTTTCGAATCAGAAAATCAAGGTGCAAATTACGATGCAACAATGGGTTATTACAAGACCGCAAAAGAAATGTATAAAAATGGTCTTGTTGGAACAGATGATTTCAAATCAATGGCTCAGTTTGGCGTTGGATATGATATTGCAAAGAAACTCAAAGACAATGCAGATGCTTACACTTACGCATCTGATGCATATGTTGAAGCTTGGGAACAAAGTCAGGCATTATTAGAACGTTGGTATGGTAATGAAGATGAACTTACCAATATGACAAATGTTCTCAACGATTTTAAAGACGCAGGACTTGCATCATCTCTAGGCGACAATGAATGGACTTTCAAGAACGACGATGGTTCAATGAAATTTAAAACCACTGCTGAAGCAGCTGATAAGCTCAACACAAGTGTTTCTAACGTAGAGCTTGCAATGAGCAAATTGGAAGAACATGGTTTTGAATTTGACGGAATCGAAAAGAGTGGAGAACTTCTTGAGAATTATAAAAATTCTTTGGATCAAATCAAAGATGTTTATAATTCTATGGAAGATGGCGCACAAAAGGATCGTCTTAAAAAACTAATCGAAGGGTATGATTCTGAGTATGAAAAATTCCAAGATGATTTATCTGGATTATCTGAAGATCAGATTGTAAATATTAAATTTGAGTATGATTTGGCTTCTATTCAGCAGAAAATCCAGGAATTGAAGTCTATGGCTGAAGCAAGTGGTTCTAATCAGGATCAAGCTGCGCTTCGAGTTGCGCAAGAACAAGCGTTAGGAATGCTTGAGGGAAAAACTGGCGTAACAAAAGATTCTGATGAAGGTTATGCTCAATCTTATGCGAAAAGAACTTCATTAACCAAAGACATGGCTGGGAAAAGTGAAGAAGAAAGAGCTGCCATAAATCAAGAAATAAATGCTTTATTGGAACTTCAGAATGCATTCCAACAGTTTAAGTTAGACGGTGGAGAACTTGATTGGAATTCCTTTCTTGACACTCCTACTGCTACTGCTCTATTCAATGACCTCGTAGAAAAAGGAACATTAACAGAGAAACAAATTAAAGAGTTGTTTGGAGATTCTATTACATGTAATATTGATGCAGAATTAAATGATGATGATCTTCAAAAGAAACTAACTTCACTTAAAACAGATGAAAAGATTACATTTAAAGCAGATGTAGATAATCTTGACGATACCCAAGTTGAAGCGATTAAGAATCAAGATGGTACAATTAAGTATACTGCAAACATAGCTGGTGTACCAAAAGAAGTTCATAAAATTACTGAGCAAGATGGCACAATCCACTTCACAACAGAATTTGATGGATCTTTGGATTGGATTAATAACAATCTTCAGAATGGAGAAACAATTACTTACAAGGCAGATGTAAGTGGTATTCAGAAAGATATTGAAGCTTGTAAGGATGAAAACGGTACAATTCATTATTATTCTGTTATGGATGATGGTTCAAAACAAGAACTAACTCAGCAGACGGATAAAGATGGAAAAATCACATATGTAGCAGATACATCAGAAGTTGAAAATGCTGTAAAAAATACAGAGTCCAAAAATCCAAAGGTTAAAGTAGAACTTACACCAGACGAGCAAAGGGTTCAAGATGCGTTAAAATCTTTGTTAAACGACCAAACAAAAACAACGTTTTTTATTGATGCCGATTTTTCAAAGGTAAAAGATGATATAAATGCACTTGAAGTTGGGCATTCAATTGTGTTTACAGCAAATGTAGATGGCGTTGATCAAGCTGTAGCAGCAGTTAAATATCAAGATGGTTCAATTGGGTACATTGCAAATGTTGATGGCGTATATTATCAATTAAGTGCAGTACAAAACACAGATGGAACTGTCAGCTATACAATTGGCAATTATCCAACAGAAGTTCCAAACGCAAATCAAACAATTGATAGAACTCCAAACAATTCACAAGTATCAAAATCACCTTCTTCCGTAGGGCAGACAGTTAATAGAACACCGAATAATTCTGGAATATTACACGCACCAACAATCGTACAAAAAGTTATTAGATTTTTTACTGGTGGAGACAAACTTATTGGTACTGCTCACGCAAGCGGAACTTTAAGCGATTCTTCTAATTTAAAAGACAGTTGGAAAACTAAAAAAGATGAAGTTGCTCTTACGGGTGAGGTTGGCGAGGAACTTGTAGTTTCTGGAAATCGCTGGTTTACAACAGGCTCTAATGGTGCAGAATTTGCTAATATACCAGCAGGATCAGTTGTATTCAATTCAAAGCAGACGAAAGAGTTACTCAGTCAAGGATTTACAAAGTCTCGTGGAAAAGGAAATCCTTCATTACCTGGACTTCCTGCGTTTCTAGAGGGAACGGCATACGCATCTGGCGGAAGACTTCCATCAAGTAGTTCTTCATCATCTTCTTCCTCCAAAAAGAAATCCTCAAGTTCCTCTTCCACTTCATCATCTAGAAACTCAGGTTCATCACCAAGTTCATCCTCTTCTTCAAACTCCAGCTCATCTTCCGCAGATAATGCTTCAGAAAAAGTAATTGATTGGATTGAAACTCTGCTTTCAAGAGTTAAGAGAATTACAGATCTTGCTGTAAATTCTATTGATCGTGCTATCGGATTAGTCAACAAGCAGGTTAAAGCTGCTGATGCTATTTCCAAAGTACAGGCAGAGATTGGAGCTAATCAAGAAGCTGCGCAAGCATATTTGAATAAAGCAAACTCTATTGACCTTTCTGATGTTTATAAACGTAAAATTATGGAAGGCGAGTTAACTGTCGAGTCTGTTAATGATGAGACTCTTCAGAAGAACATCGAAGATTATAAGAGCTACTATGAGTCTTATCTTTCTGCAATGGACAATGTTCTTGAGCTTGAAGACAAACTCACAGAACTTGCTGAAAAACGTCTGTCAATTATTGAAGATCAGTATGATGCTATTGGAGATTTAAAAGAAGCGATTAAATCCGGACAGGAAGAAAATCGTACTCTTCTCGAAAATCTTGGAACATCTATTAACAGTGATGCAAATAAGAACAGTATCAAACAGTCAATTACAACTCAGTCTCAGCTCTACTCTTCTCTCACCAAGAAATTAGAAGCTTATGAGGCGGAAGTTGCATCTCAGTTAAAGTCAGGACTTATGAAGAAAGGTTCTGAACAGTGGTACAACGCTCAGAAGAATATCCAAGAATTCGCAACGAATATCACAAAGGCATCAAATGAACTTATTGAATTACAGGATAAGCTAAGACAGATTCAGTATGATGTTCTTCAGAATTCTATTGATTCATATGCTCGTCAGACAAATAAGATGAACGCATATATTGATTTGCTTGGCGCACAGGACAGACAAGTTCCTGAAAATCTGTATCAGCAACAGATTAAGTTGAATAACAACCAAATTGCAAAGCAATATAATCTAAGAGCAAAATATAAGAAAGAGCAAGAAAAATACGATGTCAATTCGAAAAGATATCAAGAGCTTGCAGAAAAGATTAATGATGCAGATATTGAGATTCTGAATCTTCGTAAAGATAATGAAGAACTTAAGGATTCTATTTTTGAACTCCGCTTTACTAATATAGATAAGGCAATTCAGAAATATTCAGACCTTGAGGATGAATTATCTAACTTCCGTGATTTGTTAAATGATGATGCATTCGTTGATAAACAGGGTGGAATTACAGATGAAGGACTTGCTAATATTGCATTATTATCTCAAAGTATCGGAAATGCAAAGCAGAAAATAGCTGATTATACAACAGGACTTACTAAACTATATGAAGCTTATAAGAACGGAACTATTTCAGCGGATGAGTACAATGAGAAAGCTCAAGAATACCGTAAAGGAATTCAAGAAACTACGAAGGATGTTAAATCATATCAGAATTCATTGACTGATTTGTATATGAAAGCAATGCAGACTGAGGTTGATTATCTTGGGAAAATAATCAAAAAACGCCAAGAAGCGTTAAGTCGGAAGAAAGAGTATTACGAATATGACAAAAAGATAAAATCTCAGAACAAAGATATTAACAGTATCAAGGCACAGTATGAAGCAATCAAGAATTCAAATAACTTGGCTGATAAAGCAAAAGCAAAGCAATTAGCTGCGCAGATAAAAGAAAAAGAAGAAGAACTTGCAGATACAAAACGTGACCATGCTCAAGATATGCAGGAGCAAGGATATACTCAGATGTCAGAAGATCTAAGTAATCTTTTAGAAGATACTGAGTATGAAATTTCTCATAATGCTGATAAACAGCTTGAAATTATCACCTCTATGTTGGACAAGGAAGTTGCATCTTATGAGGCTGCATATGCAAAGATTAATTCTATTATCCGGGAAACTGGGTTCAATGGTAGCTCTGATTTCAGAAATGAACAGAAAGAACTTAGCTCACAGCAAGGAGCGCAGAATCAGAAGAACGAAGCAACACAGTCTCAATCATCGGCTAATAAAAAACCATCTTCTGCTGCTTCAGGCACAAAGACAGATAAGATAAATGAAGGTAAACGTCAGAATGATAAAATAACCCAAGAGATTTTAAAGCCAGAAGAAACAAAACGTAAGGTTGCTGAACTTACTGTGGATAAGACTTCTGTTACTCTTGAGGAAGGAAAGTCCATTGGAATTAAAACATCTGTTCGTCCGAATGATGCTGCCAATAAGACTCTGAAGTGGACATCCAGTAATTCATCAGTTGCGACTGCTTCTAACGGAACGATTAAAGCAATCAAAGCTGGTTCTTGTACTATCACTGTTGCTACAACAGATGGTGGAGGAATCTCTAAAACAATTGGAGTTACAGTTACAAAGAAGCCTGAACCTGCAAAGCCGGTAAGTAAACCTACAGCTTCTAATGGCAAGGATGGAATTTTAAGAGTTGGGGATACTGCGACTCTTAGTGGTAGATATTATTATGACTCTTGGGGTCAACGTCCTGCCGGAAGCAGATATGCTGGTGTTCAAGATGGTGTAACTGTAGATAGTTATACTTCTTCTGAATATGGTGGAAATGGTAAAAGCACAGGCGATTATAAAGTTCATATTGGCGGTACAGATGGTGTTTACAAAGACTTGGGATGGGTAAGACCTGACCAGTTAAGTGGTTACAAGGATGGTATTGAGCGTGTACCTTATGACCAAGTTGCCGAAATCAACGAAGGTGATAAGGATGAAACGATCATTACTCCAAAAGGGCATACTCTGACACTTCTTACAAGGAACAGTTCTGTTCTTAAGAATGAAGCGCAGAGAACTCTTTGGGACATTGCTAATAATCCACAATTGTTTGCAAAGAATTTGATTGCTGAGAATTTGGTAAATTCTATGCCACAGGGATTTAGTGGATTTGTTAATGATGTTAAATTACCTGATGTTACAACGAATAATCGGAGTATTGTATTTAATCTAAATGATTTAGTCAATATTGAACAGATGACAAATACTGATTTACCAGATCTTCAGACAATCATTGAGAAATCATATGACAATATGGTTAAGAGAACCACTCAGGAAGCAAGAAAATTAGGAATTAAAAGGACAAGATAATTTCACGGCATTGTCGGGTCGAACCGACAGTGCTGTTTTTAATGTAAAAATTGAAATGAGGTGAACAAATGGCAAAGCAATTTAAAGATTTTTCTTTTTGTGGAAAAAAGTTTAGTGGGTTATCCACAAAATATATATCTGTAGATTTCGATAATAATAGTGATATCAATTTGGCTATGGAAAGAGATATGACAGTTGGTGAGACAAACCGATATAAAACTGAAGCGAATTATTTTTATGATTCATGGACTGGTGTACTTGAATTCGATTTACATATCATGAAGGATCGTTGCATTTATAATTCTCAAGAGTCTCTGGAAATCACAAAAGCAGAAATAAGAGAAATTACAAGATGGCTCACTTCTACTCACTTTCCAGAATGGATTAGATTTGAATATGACGATGATAATGAAGTAAAGAGATACTGTGGATGGTTTAGTAACATAGAAACATTTACTGCTTATGGTACAGTGTATGGTTTAAAGCTTCATTTTAAGTGTACTACTCCATTTGGATATACAGATGAAAAATCATATTCTGTCACTTCTTCAAAAAGTTATAAAAGTCTTTTAGTAACAAATGATTCTGATGAATTGAGTTGTTACTGTTATCCCCAGCTTACTATCTCTCCAAAGAATACAAACGAAATATTTATATGTAACCAAAGTGATATGAAGGTATTAAAACAAGGCACACTCTCCTCTTCTAATTCATATTTTGATGCACTGTTAGATGCAGTTGAAGATTATGCTAAATCAAATGGATACACTGTTGAATATACAGGCACTGGTGCGCAAAATATCGTTGCATTATGTGATAGTACAGCCGTTCAATTTTATCTAGTTGATGCTTATGGAGATGATGTTAAATGTACCGCTTATTATAAAAATGATTCTGCAAAACAATATCAGATTATTCAAGGCGGATTTATGTACCTGTCTTTAAATGCAAATCTTGATGTAACAATTGATACACGGAAAATGCTTATTACGGATTCAATCGATAGAATGGTTACATATGATAAACTTGGAATCAAAGATGTGGATCAGATGTATTGGTTAAGATTTATTAATGGAAACAATACTCTCCTACTCTATGGAGATTATGATCTTACTATAAAATTCTCTGAATCACGGAAGGTTGGTGAATAGACATGAACGTCGAATTCGATGCATATAACCAACCTATAAAATTAAATTTATATTTAGCCTCTCCGAACAAAAAGATCTTATGTGGATTTGATAATATTGATGAAAGTACATTTTCTCTCACAGAGAATTTAAATAATACATGGGAGTTATCATTTGATATTAACCGTTATGTATTATTAACAAGAGTATCTGACAAAGCTTCTAATTCTGTTGGCGGATATATTTCTGATGAAGAACATCGATTCATTGTTGATGACAATAATAATTATATTGCGTATCCAGAAACGATCGATGATACAGAGAACATAGAAATAGAATCTCTTGCTTATAAATTAGTCGATTCTAAGATGAGAATTTTTATAGACAGAATTGGTTGGTTTATTATGGATACTCCAACTGAAGATAATGACGGAACAAAACAGACAAAATCTATTACTGCTCAATCAGCAGAGATTGAGTTCCAACAGCATGATTTAAAAAACTTCAAAGTCAATCAAGGAACAACTGATTCTTATGAAATGCTTGCTGATGATAATGTCGATGAAGTTGATGGAGTAGAATTCGCTAAAGAGCAGATTAAATTTTACAATCCAGATAACCCACAGCTTAGTCTTCTTGATGTAGGAATGAAAGCGGCTGGACTAATTGGTTGGTCTGTTGGAGAAATTGATCCTGTTCCAAAGACATATAAGAATTATGTCGATGGAGAATATGTTGAAAAACAGGTGCGACTTGCGGATGAGATTGGGGCATTTAATATAGAAAGTGAAGATTTGTATACATTCTTCACTCAGGAACTTTCAAAGTATTATGAATGTATCTTTGTATTCGATATTCGTAGGATGAAGGTTAATGCCTATCGTCCAGAGAATTATGGTAGAGATACAAATATCAATATTGGCTTTAAGAATCTACAGAAGTCAAACGAGGTTACTGTTGATGAAGACAGTATTTTTACACGATATTATGTACAAGGTGCTGATAATCTTGGTATTGAATATGTGAATCCAACAAGTAACTGGATTGAAGACCTATCATATTATCTTAACGAAAAGTATATGACCACTACTTTAATTCAGAAATACAAACTCTGGGAATCTGATTTAGAGACTCGCAGATTATCTTTTATTGAGAATACACGATTATATAACAAACAGTTGTCAGTAATTTCAGAGTTATATGATCGTGTTCCATTGGATGATTGTTCTACAGATTGGAGTACTTTTTCTGACGATGAGCTGAAAGAAGCACAAGCAAATTATCAGGCGCAGCTAAAAGGTTATGAACAGTTTTATGTAGACAAAGATGGTAATTTTGACGAAGAGGCACTAAAAAACTCTTCTGATGCAAATGATTATTATCAGATCAAAAATGTTATTCTTCCGTCCATCCAAATTGAAATGGACAATCGTGAGCTTTCAACAGATGATGATAATGCAGATTATATTGATTCTTATAAGACTGATTGGAAATTATATGGTCTGGACGAATTACAAACAAAACTTGATTCATATCAAAATACAATCGATTTATGTAAAAAAAGCGGCTATGACAAACCATATTCTGACGATTCATCTCATACAGAAGATGTACATACTAAAATGTATGAACAATATCTTGATGCAATGAATCAACTCGATCCAAATTATATTGGCGGATGTCGAGAAGCATATAATCAGAGAAAGAAAGAAATCGACGATGCTACTGCACTATGCGACGAATATAATACTGGCAGAAAAGAAATCGCAAAATCCGTAGACAAAGAAACATGGACACATCCTCTTCTGAATGGAAACTATTATATTACTGATGAAAACAATAATGCGATTCTTGATGAAAAAAGAAATATTCTTGTATATGATGTTGACAATCTTATGTTTGACCAAGATGAACTTGAGCAATTATCAAGACTGTATGTAGATTCAGATTACGAAAATACGAATATGTTTATTGTGAGTTCAGATGATGCAGTAACCACAATTGACGAACAATTAAAGTTACTCCAAGCTGCGCAGGACGATTTATATATTTCTGCACATCCTCAGTATCAATTTACTACAGAATTAAATAACTTCTTAGCCTTGTATGGATATGAAGACTATGCAAAGAATTTGAAAATTGGAGATTATATCTGGTTAGAAACAAAGGATGATAATATTGTAAAACTCAGAATTATCTCTATTGAATATAATCCTTTAGTAATGGATGGAGATATAAAAGTAACGTTCTCTAATATGGTAGATTCAAGATCCGGTCGTGATGACCATGCATATCTGCTAGGACTTAGCTCTGGTGGAAGTAAAAAGAACTCATCAGGATCATCTGGTAATTTTTCACAAGATGATGGAGTTCAATTAACGTCTGGTCTTATTCAAAAACTCTTGGCAAATAGTGCTTTTACAAATCGCGTAACTCAGATTGCAAATAATCAGATTGCTTCTGGTGGAGGTTCTGGTGGTTCTGTGTCGGTTGAAGAAATTAATGCAAAGATTATACGTGCAACAGATATCTACGGAGAAAATGGATATTTCGGATATATCCAAGCAAAATTAATCTCAACAGATAAAATTGTTGCAAACAGTGGTACTTTTGGTGATTTAACAGCCGATGTTGCAAATATCAAAAGTGCAATCATTGGTACTTCTGCTACAGAAACAGGTATTATCATTAATCTTACATCCGAGAACGCAACAATTGATGAAGCCTTAATTAAGGAACTTGTTGCAAAATATATTACTGTAAATGACTTAAAAGCTGGTAACATCAACACTTCAAGATTTACTGTCTCATCTGAAGATGGAACTTTTCTTATTAAAGACAATACTCTTATTGTTTATGATGAAAATGAAAATCCAGTAATTCAGCTTGGTGAAGATAAAAACGGAAACTACGGTCTTGTTATTTCTGACAGTAACGGTGCTATTCTTTTAGATTCACAAGGGCTTCACGAAGGCATCGTACCAGATAACTTCATTAAAACTGACATGCTTGATGATAAGTCCGTTACAGAAGAAAAGATCGACCGTACAAATATGGTCGAATGGACAGATGATGACGGTAACAAAATATTTGATGTATCTAGAATGTATTTTGGAAGCGACAAATTTATTACTTCTTACAAAAGTATTGAAGAAAGTGTATCAACTACAAAAGATGGTATAGAAACAATTAACAATACTCTGGACATCATGAATAGTGGATATACTATTCTAATGCTCAATGATTCTCAAAACATTCCTTGCGACAATGATGGAAATACATCTTATAGTTTTCTTATCGAAATTCCATTTAGAGGATATCTTGGAGTAGATAAAGTTGCTTGTACAGCTATTTCTGTAGAAGATCTTTCTGAAGGAATTACTCTTGCAGAAAACGCACCATCAACTGAAACAGAAGATGGAAAAATTATTCTTAATGTAGCAAAAGGATCATCTCTTGGGAACACTGAAGTAAATGAAGGGAAAATTGTAATTCGATTTGAATTAGATGGACAAAGCCTCACAAAACGCTTCACATGGAACAAGACATTTGAAAAATCGACAGGTGATGTAGATAATACTACATTGTATTCTATTGAAGCTTCCGAAGAAACTCTTCTTAGATATTCTCTCGATTTAATGTATCTTGGAGATGAAAACGGAAACTTTATCGTAGACGAAGAAGGGTCTTCTATTTATGGAACTGCCGAAGTAGAGACAACACCAGAGATTACGTTTAAAGCTTATAAACAAGTTGATGGAAAAGAGAAAGAACCCTATTCAGGAAGATTTGTTATCCAGGAATCAAAAAATGGAGTTTCATATGCATCAAAGTATATGTCTGAAGAGGATGAATCTTCGGTTACTTACACTCTTACTACTTCTGCTTTAAACAGTATCAAGTGTATTCTTTATGAATCAGGAAGTATCAAAAAACAAATTGATTTCCAGACGGTTCCTGTTCTGGACGATAATGCAAGTCTTGAAAATCTGATTAGAACATATCGAGATACATTTAAATCTGTATCACTTCAAATAGATAATGTAAATAAGAGCGTCAGCCAAAATGCTTGGCAAAAAGATATTGAAGATAAAATCAATGATTATGACGGAAGTACCATTCAGACAATTAGAGATATCCAAACAGATCATACTGTTAAGATTGGAGAAATCTCTTCTCGTGTTTCCAAAACGGAAACGCAAATCGAAAAAGGTGATGAAGAAAGACAGACTCTTAAATCAGAAGTTTCAGAATTCAAACAGACTTATGAAGGATTTAAGCAGGACGTAGAACGAAATTATGTTACAAATGATGGAGTTACAGAAGTTGTAAACTCATCAATGAAACAAACAGCAGATGGAATTTTAGAAGAAGTTTCTAAAAAATATGGAACCAAAGAAGAACTTGCGGAAATCAAGAAAACAGCAGATAGTATTACAAGTACTGTATCTTCTTTGAAAATTGGTGGAAACAATCTTCTTACAAATTCTAACTGTTTGATATATGACGATTATGTATTTTTATAAAGCTCTGTGGAGTCATTCCATAGGGCTTTTTGAATAGGAGGAAATTATATGGCAGACTCTAAAGAGCCAAAAATGCTTGGCAGTTTTACTCAGAAAGCACTTCCTGAAGATAATGATTTGTTTATTGGATGGGATGCAAAAGAAAGTAAAGTTGAGAATTTCAAGTTCAGTGGACTTTGGGATTATATTACAAACAACTTATCTTCTACTGTTATCTCAAAAATTGAAACAGCTTCAAAATATGTTATTGGAGCAATCAATGAACTTAATGGGAAAATCCCAACGGTTAAAGCTTCTAGCGTAACTGCAACAGATAAAAAACTTACATTTAAGATTACATCAAACTCCGCATCTGATATGGGAATGTATGTAATTACAGGAAATGCTTCTGGTACAAAATTATTTACGTTGATTGCTTCTTTTGGCGGATCATGGGAAAAAATTTCCTGTACTGGATCTGGATTAGCAACCAATTTTACATGCACTGTATCAAATGGAACAGTTACTATTGCTGCTGATGAGATTACATCCGCAGACTCATTTACTATTAGTTGCGTAAAATTAGTTCCTGCAAAATAAGGTGGTGATTAAGTGCATACTCTTGAAAAAGTAACTATCGTTGGACTGGATGGAAAAGATGTGGAATGTGGACATCTAACGTGTGACGAAACTTGTACACTTCGATTAAAAGATGTATTAACAGCTTCTCAGGATTATATGTTTCAAATCAAAATCAAATCTAAAAGTAATGCTACTCTCACTGCAACAATTGGAAGTACAAAAAAAGTATTTGATATTACTTCCGAATGGGATAAGAAAGTCGAGTCTTTTTCAAGTGTCGATGTAAAAAATAAATATATGGATTTGATGTTCACAGCAGGCGAGTATTGGTTTTACAACGCAAAGCTTGAAATCGGTGCTGTATTAACCGACTGGTCATTCGGAGAAGGAGACATTACAGAACGAATTGTTGAAGCAGAATCCAGAATCACTCAGAAAATCGACGAGATTGAATTGAAAATAACAACAAATGAAGAGAATATTGGGAAAATTGATATTAAAGCTGATGAAGTAAAAACGGAAGTAATAAATGCAAGAGGTGATAAGTCAACACTCTCTGTTCGTATAGATGCAATCGAATCATCTGTGCAGGATGCAAACGGGAACATATCAAACGTGAGTCAAAAAGCTGATTCAATTGAAATGAAAGTAACAAACATGAATGTTGGTGGGCGTAATTACATATTGAACTCACGTTTTCAAGGATTAAAGGAAACGATTTATAACAAATTTGAAAGAGATTCTCTTATATTTGTTAGCACTTATGGAGCTAACAATAGTGCATGTGATATTGTATTGGATTGTGTTAAAGATATAATTTACAAAGACGGACTAACATTAACATTGTCATTTGAATATTATATTGATGGAATAGAAAATATCGCAGATGGCGCATTTATCGGTGTTGAATTGCAGTTCGTAGATTCAGCAGGAACATCAACCTCTCAAAAATTCCCTATCACTAATCTACAAGCTACGAATCAATGGGGTCGTTATGTCGGACAATTAACAAATATAGATCCATCTATAATAAATATCTATGTACATTTCATAAAACAGCAATCAAACGGTTCTCTTAAATACAGACATCCAAAACTAGAAATTGGGGATAAAGTAAGTGATTATTCTCTTGCTCCTGAAGACTTAATTAGCAGTATTGAAGACGTGCAGAATAATGTTGACAAAAACTATGAACAGTCTGTTGCTGATTTAAAAGTGCTTCAGGATAGAATTGATTCTATTGTTGTAACGGACGAGAGTGGTTCGCAGGTTATACAGACTGCCGATGGAGTACGTTGGAATCTTACACAGATGCAACAGGGGATTAATAATGCCCTTGATAATGCTGCGACAGCAAATGAGAATGCTGGAAATGCACAAACGTCTGCTGACCAATTGAAAGATCAAGTAAACGATATTAGCCAGAAAACAGCTTATATGGAAATCGTACAACAGGAAGATGGAAACCCATGTCTTGAACTTGGAAGTTCGGACAACGATTTTAAGGTACGATTAACAAATACATCCCTTGGATTTTACCAAGGAACTTTAAGGGTTGCCTATATAAGTAATCAGGCTTTATATATTGAAACAGCAATTATCAAATCGTCCTTACAATTCGGAGAAACAGCCGGATTCGTGTGGAGGCTAAGAGAAAACGGAAATTTTGGATTACAACCATTTTAGAAATAAGGAGGTGCGTTAACAATGGCATCATGTATTACAGAACAATGGGATGGGCGAAGCGCACCCCGATTACAACTTACAATAAACATTAAATCAACAAGCGGCAATAAAGTTACATTGAAATGGGAAGTTGATTATGTAGCTCATGATTCTTATGCAGCAAGTACAGGTTCACCAAGAAGCTACTCCGCTGTAATTAATGGCACTACGGTAGCAAACGGAACGTATGATATCAATGGCGTTAAAGGAATTCATACAATCACAAGTGGTACTTACGAAGTAACAAAATCAACGTCTGCAAAAAAGATATCATTCTCATGTTCTATGGCATTTAACTTAACATGGAGTGGAAACTATGCAGGAACTAAGAGTGCATCCGGAACGATTGATATTCCAAAGATGGATTCTTATTCTATTGCATACAATGCAAATGGAGGAACAGGTGCGCCAAATGCACAAACAAAATGGTATGGAACTGATATTACTTTGTCTAGTATAAAACCATCTAGGGCAGGTTACACATTCAATTCTTGGAACGAAAAAAAAGATGGAACTGCTAAAACATATAATCCTGGTGATAAATATACAACAAATGCAGCGTTGACACTGTATGCTATATGGATACCTATTAAATATACGGTTTCGTTCAATGGGAACAGTAATGGTGATACTGTTGAAAATTTACCAACAGGACAACAGAAACAACATGGGACTGCTCTCACGATTACAAATAAAACTCCAAAGAGAGTGAACTATAATTTTCTCGGATGGGGAACGTCTGCTTCTGCTACCACAGTAGCCTATAAACCAGGTGATTCATACACGAAAGATGCTCCACTGACATTATATGCTATTTGGAGTCCTTCTTACACAAAACCAAGAATTACAAATACAAAAGCATACCGATGTCTTGCTGATGGCAGTCCTTCAGATTCAGGAACATATATTAAAATTACATTTGATTGGGAAACTGATTTAGATGTTACAGCATTAAGGTATCAATACAAACTACTAGCTGACAAAGAGTGGGTAGAAACATTAGACCATGTACTTCCTGCTGAAGGTGAAAGTTTGCGATCCGGTTCTGTGACAGATATCGTTTTGGGTAATGCCGACACACTTATATTTGCTACCGATAAAGCTTATAAGATTGATGTTCTTGTAGCAGATGGAGGTGGATATAGTTATCACATCCAAATTGTAAATGAAGTGACATATCCGATTGATGTTCTAAAAGGCGGTAATGGTGTTGCCATAGGAAAAGCTGCAACTGAAGCCAAATTTGATGTGGCTTTTGAAGCTAACTTTGATAAGACTGTAAAATCACAAAAATCATTTTATGAGTTGGATAAATATAAGTGTTATTCATCAAATGACGTGATTCCATTAAAGAGTGGTGGAACAGGTGGAAACACAGCAGAACAAGGTGCAAAGAATCTTGGATATGGAAAAATATTATATAGTGGCGGAGCTTGGATGACAGCCGAACATTCGTGGACTCTTTCTGAACCAATCAGTGAACAACCACATGGTATTGTTTTGGTGTTTTCCGAATGTGAAAATAATCAGGCATCAAATAAAGGTTGGACACAGTTCTTTATATCAAAAAGATTTGTTGTCGAAAGAGCAGGAGAAGGATTTGCGTTCCCATTGTTTGCGTATAATTTTAGCAAATTAGGCATGAAACAATTGTTTATTTTTAGCAACAAAATTATCGGAAGCGATGAGAATAGTCGATCTGGAACAGCAAATGGAGTTACTTATAACAATGCAAGATTTATGCTTAGATATGTTTTAGGAGTGTAATATGGCAATTAAGAAAAAAGTAAAAATGCAAAATGGTGTAACCCTTAGCTACCATAGGATTGCACTAATCAATATAGATGTAAATCAGCAAATCACATTATTGGTTGAATCATATATTGACGAAGAAGGGCGAGAATATATGAAGTCATACGCTAGAGGTGAAATTGAAGGAGAACCAACATTTCCATACATGAGTAGTGAATATCATAATATTCCTTATGATGAAACACTATGTATCTTTAATGGAGATATAATGCATCAAGCGTATGAATACATAAAAACTTTTCCGCAGTTTAAAGATGCGGAAGATATTTAGGAGGTGAAAGTTTGGCGATTTCTTTAAAGGACTCAATGAAAGCAATTGAGTCACAAACAAAAAATGAAACACCTGTTTCTACGGTATTATATACTGATGATGGAATTAGTACATATGAGACAAATGAATCAAAACCGGTTTTTCTAGCTGAAAATGATAATTTGCCGTATAGCGACAAATATACTCGTTATACAGAATATTATGACCCAAATTTCAGCATCATTGATGAGAATAAAAACATTACTCTTGATCCATCTCAGATTAATCTAACTCAAGAAGAAAATTCACAGTATGTTCCATTTAAAATGTTCAGAAGATATGATAATGTTGATCAGTTAAACATGACATTACTGATGCATTGTGTAACTCCTATTGGCGGAGATGTATATGTTACACCTGTAAATGTACAGTATGATGATACATATCTATATTTTGGAGTTATTCTTCCAGGATCAGTCTGTGCAACAAAAGGTGATGTACTGTTTGAAATTCAATCAATTGGAACAAATGAAAAAGGTGATAATTACAAACTTATTACTAGAAATTCAAAATTTAATGTTGAAGAATCTCTGTCCGGAAATGGAACTGTAGAACCTACACCAGATACAGGCTGGATGACAACATTTCTTAAACAGGTTACAGATAAAGTTGGCGAAGCACAGACAGCCGCTAACGAAGCAAAGGAAGCTGCTCAGAATGCTCAGAACGCAGCAGATGAATTGCAAGGAACAGTTGATAGTGCAAAAGAAGAGTTGACAACAACTCTCGACGAAAGAATTGCTACTTATCTTCTCTCCTACTATACAAAAACAGAAATCGATGAGATGTTTAAGAACATTGACTTGACAGATGTTTATGACAAAATCAATAACATTGATGGTCTTGCTAAATTTAATGTAGAATATATATCTGATTCTAGAACAATAACATTCTACAATGGTGATACAAAAATCAAAGATATCGTTCTTAACACAGACCCGTCTGCTGAATGGGTAACAGCTTATGGAGCAATTGTAGATAACAAAATCTCTACAGCTACTACTCCAATCCAGGAATCACTGGATGAGTTCAAAGAATCTGTTAATGGGGATTTGGATACAATTCATCAGAATATTGATGATCTTCCGAAGACACTGAAAACAAAGTATTACGATAAAGAAGCCACAGATGAATTGCTTGAGGTAAAAGCATCTATTTCTGAAGTAAATAATTTGTCAAGTAAAATCGGAGCCGTGGAACAGACAGCAAATTCTAACAAATCTAGCATCGCTGCTGTCGGCACAAAGGTTGCTGATTTAGAAGATTTAATCGGCAAGATTAGCACTGATCCTGGAAAAACATATGATGCAACATATGACGATGAGTACAATTATACTCTCTGGGAGATTGAAAATGAAGGTACTGAAGATGAAGTCCGTACAGCAAAAGCAACATTCAAGATTGTTGGAGGTGGCGGAGGCGGTGCTACTACAAGTACTCTGAAAATTGAGTATGTGACAAAATCTCCTCTTATTGTAACAACAAACGATCGTGCAATTATCAAGTATAACTTCTCAGGACAGGATTCTTCTGGAGACATTGTATCTGAAGGTACGTATACATGGAAAATTGGAAAACAGACGATTGCTACTGGAATTGCTATCAACGGTGAAAATAGTTTTGATGCGACTGATTACATTTCTCTCGGAACTCAGAAACTTCTTCTTTCTATCACAGACGACGCAGGAAGTCTTGTAACAAAATCTTGGACAGTTCAGAAAATTGATATTCATCTTGATTCTTCTTTTAATGATAAATTAACATACCCAATTAATGAACCAGTATCTTTTGATTATACTCCATACGGTGCTATCTCAAAAGATATCCACTTTAAACTGGACGGAACTGAGTTGTATAAAGTAACTACTACTTCTTCTGGTATTCCAATGGCTTATAATATTCAGCCACAGGAGCATGGAGCACATCTTGTAGAAGTATATATCACAGCAGAGGTTAACGGAAGTACAGTTGAATCAAATCATATTTATAAAGATGTAATTTGGTACGATTCAGAATCAGAAGTTCCGGTAATTGGATGCGTATCCAAAGAACTTACTGTGAAACAGTACGATACAGAAAACATTGTATATACTGTATATGATCCAAAGACAGAGACTCCTACCGTCACACTCTCTGTTGATGATAAGGAAGTTTCTACACTTCAATTGGATACAAATACCCAAACATGGCAGTACAAACCAACAGACGTTGGTTCTCATGTACTAACTATTAAGTGTAGGGATGTTATAAAAACAATCAATGTTACAGTGGAAAAACTTGATATTGATGTAGAGCCAATTACAGCAGGTCTTCAGTTTGATTTTAATCCAGTTGGAAAATCAAATAATGATGCAAATAGATTATGGATTTGTGAAGATAATTCTGATATTAAAATGACTGTTTCTGATAACTTCGATTGGGAAAATGGCGGATATCAGATTGATAAAAATGGAGACCAATATTTTGGAATTAAAGCAGGAACTACTGCTACTATCTCATATAATTTGTTTGCAGATGACGCAAGAAGAAATGGTAAAGAATTTAAATTTATTTTCAAAACATCCAATGTGGCAAAGGCAGACGCTACTTTTTTAGCATGTCAAGAAGGTAACATTGGTCTTCAGATGAATGTTCATGAAGCATATATCAAATCTAGTGCAAAATCACTTTATGTTCCATATAGTGAGGATGATGTCATTGAATGGGAATTTAATATTAATAAAGACTCAGATATTCCAATCATAATGTCTTATGAAGATGGTACTCCTTGTAGACCAATGAGTTATACATCTGATTATTCATTCACTCAGGAAAACCCTGTACCTATTACAATCGGTTGTAATGACTGTGATGTTGCTATTTATAGAATGAAAGCATACAATACTTCTCTTACAACAAAGGCAATTCTTTCAAACTTTATTGCCGATGCAAGAACTGCTACAGAAATGATTGACAGATTTAAGAGAAATCAAATTTATGATGAGAACCAGATGCTTACACCAGAACATCTTTCAGAAGCGTGTCCAGACATGAGAATTATTATGATTGAAGCACCACATTTTACAAATAATAAAAAGGATTTTGTTAAAAATACTACTGTTAAATGCTTGTATAAAAATGGTGATCCAACACTTGATAACTGGACATTTGAAAATGCATATCACTCAGGACAGGGAACGACATCAAATGAGTATGGTGCGTCTGGTAGAAATATAGATGTTATTTGTTGCTTTGATGGAAAGAATCAGGTAACAAGCAAGATTCCGTTAGACCCAGATTATAAAACAATATTGACACTTGGAGATGGAACAAAGACCGAAGATGGAACTGGTAGAGTTTCTTTGACAAGAGATTCTGTACCAAACGGATGGTTTAACATCAAGGTAAATATAGCTTCCTCCGAAATGGTTAATAACGCTTATTTGCAGGCTAGATATAATACATATCTTCCATACAAATCTCCTGCTCAGAAAAGAGATTCTAGAATAAAGAATGACATGGAATTTGTAAACTGTGTCGTATTTATCAAGGAAAGCGATCCTGATGTTAGTACACATAGAGAGTTCCAAGACACAGAATGGCACTATTATGCACTTGGTAATATAGGAGACTCAAAGAAGACTGATTTAACTAGAGCTTACGATCCAGACGATATGAATGAGTTCTGCATTGAAATTAGTGATAATACTCTTGCAAACTCTACATTTCAAACTGGCGTTACAAACTCGGATGGAACAATGAAATATCCTATCTTAAAAGAAGAATGGAAGTCTGGAAATGAAGCATACGATGCTTTGTATAACGATTGGGATGGAACGTATGAGTTCAGATATGACTGTTGTGGAGATTCTAAAGATGGAGATCCTGTATCAACAGACGAGGCAAAGACAGAAATAAGAAAGAAAAACAAACAAATTTGGAGAGATTTCTATGAGTTTGTAATCACATCATCTAATAAAGATTTCGTAGATAAACTTAAAGATTGGTTTATTGTAGATTCTGCATTGTATTTCTATCTTTTTACATTAAGATATACGATGATCGACAATCGTGCAAAAAATGTATTTCCTCACTGGGCAAAACACTACATTTCTAACGAAGAAGTATCTACATTAGGAGATAAAGCACAATATTATACTATTGATGATGAAGCTGCTAAGATTAATAAAGGATACCGTTTCGACTTCTGGGATTATGATAACGATTCGGCAATCGGAATCAATAACAGCGGTGAACTTACAATGACATATGGAAAAGAAGATATCGACTATCGTACAGATGGGGACAAATCTTCTGGATACATATTCAATGCAGCTGACTCAGTGTTTTTCTGCCGTATTCGTGATTTGATGCAATCACAACTTCGTTCTATGTATAATACTTGCGAATCAAAAAACTGTTGGAGTGCAACATCTTTAATCAATCAGTTTGATGAAAAACAAAATGAATGGTGCGAAGAATTATGGAGGCTTGATTACGAGCGTAAATATGAGCGTACTTATAGAGATGGAAATACTCGTTTCTTAGAACAGATGATGAATGGTAAGAAGAAATATCAGCGTAGACAGTTTGAACGTGACCAAGAAATGTATATGGCTACAAAATTTATCGGAACAACAGCTACATCAAATCAGATTATGTTTAGATGTAATACTCCTGTTGAAGCCGTGGTAAAACCAGATTACACATTACACCTTACACCATACTCAGACATGTATTTGTCTGTGATGTTCGGTAACTCTTCTCCTACTCAGGTTCGTGCAAAAGCAGGGAAACAATATAACATTAAATGTCCATATACACAGATGGATGATACTGCCGTACTTGTATATGGTGCATCCAGAATTCAGTCTATGGGAGACGTATCTACATGTTATATCCATGATAACGACTTTTCAAAAGCTGAAAAGCTGAAAGAACTTATCGTTGGTAATACAACGGAAGGGTATTCAAATACATTCTTGACGAATCTTGTAATTGGAAACAATAAACTGCTTGAGAAATTGGATGTTCGTAATACTCCAAATCTTGCAAGCAGTTTAGACCTTTCTAAATGCGGAAACCTTAAAGAATTATACGCAACAGGTTCTGGACTTACAGGCGTTCTTTTTGCTAATGGTGGAAAGATTCAGACAGCACTTCTTCCAGATACACTTACATCTATCAATATGCGTAATCTAAAATATCTTAACAATCTTTCAATTGCAGGATATGACCAGATTACAACAATGATTATTGAAAACTGTAATACGATTGACTGCGCTGACCTATTAGAGAAATCACCAAAAGTAAATCGTGCTCGTATCATTGGAGTTGATTGGGAACTTGAATCTACTGACCTACTTGAAAAGCTTTACAAGATGGGCGGTGTTGATAAGAACGGTTACAATACGGATCAATCAATTGTAACTGGTAAAGTTCACGTACCAGTAATGAGAGAAAAGATTCTTGCTCAGTATAACGAAGCTTGGTCTGATCTTGAGATTACTTACAATACTCTCGTTGAGCAGTTTACAGTAACATTTAGGAACGACAACGGAGATGTTTTAGATGTCCAGTATGTAGACAAAGGTGAAAAACCTATTGATCCTGTTACAAGAGTTGATAATCCAATTGATACTCCAAAGAAAGCAAGTACAATCAGTACAGACTTTACATATAAAGGATGGGATACTCCACTGGTTGCTGCATTTGCAAATCAAACCTATACTGCTACTTATACAGGAAGCCTTAGAAAATATACAGTTCGTTATATGTCTCGTGGTAAAGTTCTTGAAACTTACACGGGAGAATATGGAACATATGTAGAGTACAAAGGAGACATTCCTATTTATGTAGCCGAAGAAGGTGCATATAAATATTATCTGTTTACCGGATGGGATCAAAGTGGTCTTATCACGGGAGACAAAGATATTAATGCAGTTTACGATACTTGCGAATACACTTTGGATTATTTCAAAGATAAAGATTTATCTACTCTCCGTCCAGTTGAGATTTATGCGATGATTCAGCTTGGATTGGAATCTAATTATGTAAGCTTGAAAGATTCTGTAAAGCTTCAGTTTGGTCACGACTATGATTACAACGATGTAGAACAGAAGGTTCTTATCTCTGAGCAAACAGAATTTACAGGAAAGAATTATGTAGATACGAAGATGACATTATTTGATATTGATCGTGATTTTGTATTTGCTACAGATTATAAATTCGATTCAGCATCTCCACAGTCTTCAGTAATGTTCCAGTGTTTCGAACAGAATGGAGTTAATGGTTTTAAGGTTTGGAATAACAGCGGAGCAAAAATTGCATGGGGAACATCATCAAATAGCATTGGAAGTCTTGGTAATCGTGAAATGACTGTAATCCGTCATATTAAAGGGGAAACAGGAATTCATGTTTACAACTCAAATCTTTCCGGAGATAAATCAACTTATGTTGAATTAACAAAGACGAGAGCTACTTCTACTTCTGCTCCGATTGTATTTGGTTGTAGCAGAGCTGATGATGGAGCATATGAAAATTATGCAACCGGAACAGTATATTGGAGTAAGGTTTGGTATGCGGATCTTGGAGACACAGCTTGCAAACAGCTTGTAGCTTGGACTCATGAATCTATGGATTTTGAGATGTGTGGATTCAAGAGATATTATCTCTCTGACAACGCATCTAAGAGAACAGCTATGACTTTCCTTGCAAAGAATCTGTTAGGTCAAAAGAAGGCTCTTGGACGTTCATCTAATAACAGTGGAGGTTATGCAAAATGTACTCTTCCGGATTATTTAAATACAAGAGTGTTTGAAGGTTTAGATGTTCAGTGGCAACAGTTGCTGAAAAAAGTAAAGATTAGTTCTTCTATTGGAGATCAATCAACAGAAATCTCCTATTCTGATAACTACATTTACATTCCTTCAACGTATGAACTTGATCCAACAATGAATACAGAGCCTTATGTATATGAAGGTTCTCCAATTACATATCTTACTACGAATGATAGCAGGATTTGTAAGTTCGTTGACGGCAAAGCAAATTCATACTGGACACGTTCGCCAAACTATCAGTACACAGGATACTACTATCGTGTAGAAGAGAATGGTATGCTCTCCGGTTACTACTACTCTTACAACGATGATGGTATCAGAATTATGTTCTCAATTTAATATCTTTTATAGGCAGGAGTAAACTTCTGCCTATTTTAATTGGAGGATTTATGTTTTACAAAGTCGAATATAACGGAAAAACAATTGATCTTCTTGAAAATCCAATCTATGTCAAATATCAGAAAAAACATGATATCTTTCTCTCCTGTCCAGAAACTGAGGCTCAAGGTGTAATGTCTTCAGACCATAATACAATCTGGCACGTCGATATTTATCCATCGATTGAAAAAGAAAATATAGACACAGTTTCCTTGATTGAAATTGACAAGTATGAGTATCAGAAACTTTACGCTTTAAATTTAAAAACTGCTGAAGAAATCATTGACGCTTATACATTGGAATTACTGAATGGAGGGATTTTATGACAACATCACCACAATTTATTGAAAGTCTAAGAAGACTTTATGGCGATGGAAGAATTGCAATTTTCAAGTTAGAACAAATGAAAAAAGATAAAGCGATTACTGAAGATGATTATCAGTATATCATTTCTAAGAAAGAAAGCAGGTGATCACTATTTATACAATTTTAGTAAAAGACACAAATGAATTGATTGCTTCTCAAGTTGAAAGAATCATGTGTAGAAGCAAATTAGTTGACAACTTACACTTCCTTGCATCACCTACATATAAAGGTATGGATATGTCGGACTTCACGGTTACTATGGAATATCTTTTACCTGCAAGCAAAACTTATAAGACAGAGAATCTTGTTATGTCAGATGATACTTATAAGGACATGCTTGAATATAAATTACCATTTGACACAGCATTTACAAAAGAGCCTGGAGATATTGAAGTTAAGCTCACATTTACGAAAGTCGAAATGCAAGAAGATGGATCGGTTAAACAGTATGTACGTAAGACAAGTGCTACTACTATCACTATTGTACCACTTGAAGCTTGGAGCGAGTTAATTCCAGATGAAGCATTATCCGCTATTGACCAAAGACTTCTAAAACAAGATGCGTTAATGAAACAGCTTATTGAGCTTCTCAAAAATTTTGATGATACAAAAGCTGACAATATTACTCTTAGAGATAATATTCTCCAGTTACTTGCAAATGGTACACCAATTGGAAATAAAATTGACATTTCAAAAGGAACAAGTCCTGATCCTGGCACTGATAATCCAGGCAAAATTGAAGTGGTCGAATTTTAATAAATTCAAAGGAGGTACATCATGGCAGACACATCTATGAAATTTGGTTACGGTAATATTGCGAATCTTGATACTGCAATTGAAAATGGAATCATTGATGAAAGAGATTTGGTTCTGACAAAAGATACAGCAGAGCTTTTCTATATTACCGACAACAAAGAAAAACAGGCAATTCGCCCACGTATTCTTTGTTTCAATAGTACTGAGGAAGCTACTACTACAGTCAATAAAAGCTCAGATACATATGCCGGACAACCAGTAGTAATTAAAAGTGCTTCAGACGGTAAGTTTTATCCATATCTTGTACAACAGGGAACTTCTTCATTTACTGTAGAACCAGTAATTACACAGATTTCCGGTGCAGGTATGGTATGGACAGAATTTTAGTAAAGGAGAAAATCGATGAATAACATTATTAATTTTAAATTTGGTACTCTTGATAAGTATAATGCAATTGAAACAAAAGACAATGACACACTCTATTTTGCAGATGGTCAGATTTTTAAAGGAGACAAAGTATACAGCCAGAAAGTTGTAAAAGTTTCTGCTCTTCCAGGAACACCATCACAGGGAGTAATTTATGTTCTGGATGATTATTCAGCAAAAATTTATACAGGTGCAGATTATGTTGATCTTGCAGTAGGTACAATCGGTACTATTGGTGATACAACAGACAATGATGGAAAAGTTGTAACACAGGCTGCCGTAAAGACTTATCTTGCCAAAAAGCTTAAGGGCGTAGAAGGCTCCGAAGCAATTCAGGCTAAGATTGATGCAGCAAAAGAGGATGCTATTAAGTCTGCAACAGAAACAGCTTCTGCTGACGCAACAAAGAAAGTTAATGACGCAAAATCAGAACTTCAGCAGCAGATTGATTCTAAGGTAGCGTCCGTTTTTAGATTTAAAGGAGCTAAAGAGAATTACAAAGAACTCGAAGCAGTTAAGGGTATGGTTACAGGTGATGTATGGCATACAAATGACGATGGTAAAGAGTATGTATATACAGGAACAGCTTGGGAGCTTCTTGGATTTACAGTAGACCTCTCTGCTTATGCAACAACTGAAGCTGTGACAAAAGCAATCAATGACAAATTTGCAGAAGTTACAAAATCTCTTGAGGACTACTATACAAAAGAGCAGATTGATGAAAAAGTACAGACTATCAATTCTGCTATTGATACAGCAAAACAGGCTGCGATCGATGCGGCTGCAACAGATGCACAGGAAAAAGCTACAAAGGCTCTTAATGATGCAAAAGCCTATGCCGATGGTCTTAATGGAGCAATGGATACAAGAGTAAAAGCAACTGAAAACGCAATTACTTGGACAGAAATTGCATAATTTTTCCTTATGGGATGTTATAAAAGGAGGATGATATGGGATTTTTATCTCTTACAGAAGCATCACAGTCTCGTTTGTCAGACATCCCTATTACAGATGGTCAATTGATTTTCTGTAGAGATACGGGGAATTTTTATAAAGATGATGCAACAACACGAATAAAAATGTCATCTGATTTGGTTATTTGTTCAGAACTTCCTCTTGCTCCATTAGCTAATAAAATTTATTTGCTCTTACCAAATACATTATATTATTTTAACGGAGAATGGATTGAACTGAATGAATCTCCTATCGTGACAAAAGATACAATATATTCTTTCCCGACTATGGGAGATACATATCATATTTATGTTGCTACTAAAACAAATCGTATTTATCGTTGGGACAACGAGAATACAAAATACTATTGCGTAGGTAGCAATTATGATGAAATTAATATTATAAACTGTGGGAACTCTAACTCTTAGAGTTCCTTTTTAGATTGGAGGAACAATGGCAAATAATACTTTAAACACAAGACTGGTTATTTGTAACGATACTACTGCAAATTGGGGGACTTCTGAAAAAGTACTGCTAAAAGGTGAGTACGCTATTGAATTTCCTGAAAGCGGAGAACCGAAAGTAAAGGTTGGTAATGGTACAGACAAATTTGCAGACCTTCCTTATCTTACAAATACTCCAACAGAAATTACAAATGCTATTAATGCTGCGGTTAAGGCAGCTTCACATTCTCACTCAAATAAAGCGATCCTAGATGCTATTACAGCTTCATTTACAACAGGATTAAAATCAAATTATGATAAAGCTTTTACGCATTCTCAGTCAGCACATGCTCCAAGTAATGCACAGGCTAACGTAATTGAGACTGTGAAAGTAAATGGTACTGCCCTCACACCAAATTCTAAGGCTGTAAATGTAAAAGTACCAACCAAAGTCTCAGAACTTACAAACGATAAGAATTATATTTCTTCTTATAAAAATACAACATACACTCTTGGAACTCCAACAAATGCAACGAATGGTAATGCGACCGTAGATATTGTAGACAGCGACTCCAAGAAACAGTCTGTTACAATTAAAGGTTCCGGAGCTACTTCTGTAACAACAGATGCTAATGGGGCAATTGTAGTCAATTCTACAGATACAAAATATTCACATCCTACTTCCGGAGTTTCTGCTGGTACATACACTAAAGTTACGGTGAATGCACAGGGACATGTAACAGGTGGTTCTAATCCTACAACTTTAGGTGGTTATGGAATTACAGATGCCGCCGCTAAACATCATACACATGGAAATGCTGATATCACAGCAATTGATGCAGGAAAGATTACAACAGGAACGATTGATATCGCAAGATTGCCTCAAGGTGCTCTTGAAAGATTAACAATCGTTGCAGATGACACTGCAAGATTTAAGCTTACAAAAACTAATGTACAGCTTGGTGATACAGTCAAAGTAACTGGTACTGGAAAAATGTACTATGTTGTTGACGAAAGCAAACTTTCAAGTGAAGAAGGTTATGAGATTTACACAGCCGGATCAGCTACTTCTGTTCCGTGGTCTGGTGTAACAGGCAAACCAACATCATATACACCATCTGCGCATAATCAGGCAATTAGCACTATTACAGGATTACAGGCTGCTCTTGATGGAAAAGCTACGGCTGCACAGGGAGCAAAAGCTGATAGCGCTGTTCAGTCTGTAAAAATTGGTACAACAGAATATAAATCCGGAACTACGGTAACTCTTCCAGCTTATCCTACTACTCTACCTGCATCTGACGTTCCTGCATGGGCGAAAGCAGCAAAAAAGCCAACTTACACGAAATCGGAAGTAGGTCTTGGAAATGTAGATAATACGGCAGATAAGGATAAATCTGTTAAATATGCAACAAGTGCAGGATCTGCTAGTTCTGCTACTAATGCTACAACTGCAAGTAAATTAGGAACAAACGCAGGTTCTACAACACATCCAGTATATTTTGCAAATGGTATTCCTGTAGAGGCGAATGTATCAACAAATTATTTGGTTCAAGGGACTGAATTATTAATTCTTGATGGTGGAAATGCCGGTGGCGCAACAACTTATGTATCAAATAATGATGGAAATCTTAAAGTTACCAGTGTTGTAAGTTCTACTGTTACTGATAGTAACGGAGACACACAGCTTGCTGGGAAGGAAATTTCTGTAGCAGATGATGATAACGGCAACGTTGTTTTAACTATTTAAATGGAGGTGATTTTTTGAGCACGAATAAAGTTATGAAAACTTTTGCCATAAATAATTCTCCAGTATATGAGATTATGGATGAAGCATCTCGAAATTCAATTGATGAAATCAATAAATCGCTTGAGAAATATGAAAACACAATGCCTATAGATCAAAGTTTGGGACTTGTTTGGTTAGGTTGGAGTAATAATATTGAACGTGGAAACGGAATTGAAAATGATGCAATTATGTTTTCAAAACATGATCTTGTTGGAATGCAACGTTTAAATTTAAATAGATTAGCCGATTCAAGACCGACTTTCACAGATAATACAACAAAAATACTAAAACGTGCCAAAGAATTAAATCCAAAATTACGTACATTTGAATATCTCCAATCAGAAAGTGGACGTACTGATTTTACATATAACGGAGATCATGCACATCTGAATTCAGATGGTTCATGGGACGGTTCAACAGCAGATTTATCTGGTTGTACAAGAATATATACATTCCAGCAAATTTGTGACTGGTTAGATTATTTTAAAGGATCTGGCACAGATGGTGTGTTCTTTGATGATTGGGGATATGATTTTACAAAAGAAGATATTTGTTATCAATTTGGATGGAAGCCAGATAACTTCAAAGATAAAAACGAAGCATTAAATCAGAAATGGATTACTCTTATCAATGCCTGTTATTCAAGAGGTTTATTTGTTATCACTAATGGTGGAATGCCATTTACTGTTGGGGATTGGTATTCATCTCTAAATGCTGATGACGTTATATGTTTAGAATCGTGTTTGATTTCTTCAACAAATTATAAAGATGATTATGCTTGGCAAAACGGTCAAACAAACATATATGATTATTGTGCGAATTGGTATTCAACTGGAAAATGTAAAGCAAAAATTTGGACATTGAATTATCTTCCAAATGATGCTGGAGACTATAAAGATATTTTGCTTACATATTTATGCGCCACAACACTAGCTTGTGGCGGTGGATATGTATCTATGGGGACGTTTAATTGTATTGAAAAGCCTGAATTTGTAGATATGTTTTCTAAAGGGAATACAAAAGTTATCAAAAAAATTGATGACAATATCTATCAATTAAAAGTTAATTCTCATGTTTTAGAGGTTCATAAATGGAAAAATTTATCTGGTAAAGTATCTAAAGAAACAGCAATTAAAAATTACTGTATTTTAGATGGACATAAGTTCAATAATGGATTCCTAACTGCACCAGTTATTGAACATGAACTGATGGACGAAATTACTACCTTATCAGACCTTGTAAATAATGCCACTGCTGATTCAAAAAGAAACGCTGTTTCATACTGGAGAATGGCAATCGATGACTGGAATAACACATTATCATTTTCGGATTACACAAATTTTATATCAACTGACTCAGAAAGTCATGGAATTTCTGGAGGAGCGATTGAAGTTGTTCAAAATTCTGATGGAACAACTGATATTGTTTGTAGCTATACAGATTTGAACCAAGGTGGAATTTATTTGAATGTTATACAACCAACAAACTACGAAGACTTTAAACAAACAGGTAAAGGGCTAGAATTCGGTTTTTCTGACGTTGTGTTTGATATGTCAGAAGATAGTTGGACTTTACCAAATGGAACAGTATATGATGCGAAATGGTTATGGTCTGTGCCATCTTTTTACATCTATGTTGATATGCAACCTTTAAACGGGGATGCTGTAACAAACTATAAAATCAGTGGTGTTGGAAGTGATCTTGGTACGGCAACTGGATACTATGATAAAACGTCTGAAGATATATTTACTTCTTACAATATAAGAGTATGGTTTCATGCACCAGAGAACGAAAAGTTTAATGGAACAGTGACACTTAAAAACGCATACCTCATTGATCTTGGCGAACATTCAGACGAAGTTTCAAAAAAATGGTATACAAATATTTTTCCAACAAGCTTCAATAATTCATCAGAAATGAGTGCAAAAATGACACCAGATACAAAGAATGGTTGGAAAGTATATGATTACAATATATCACATACTAATGCATGGGGATGGTCTAAATACAAATATAGTGGAGATGATGTCATAGCTTTAAGAGGACACACTATAGAACTTGGCTGTTCAACATTTGTGTTTTCTGATGGATCAACTGGATTAGGAACAGCATCTAACGGATGGGTAAATTATGCTTTTGGATTAGGAGTTAATACAGATAATCCAAACACAGTGCGTTTGTATAGTAATACAAAAAATAAATCAGATGTGTGGTCTGGTGAAAAAATATGTTGTATAAGATATACCATTCCAGATAATGCAACAAGCTTGTGTGTTGGCTTCCAAAGTTTTGGATTCGGTACAAATGTAACATTAACATTAGATGATGTATATATGTATGATTTGGACGAGGAGGTGTCCATACGTGGAAAATCATCCACTAATGCTTCGTTGAGATTATGTAGAATTAATGAAGAACAGGAAAATTTAACTCCTTCAAAATTTAGAAACGCTTTATATATTACAGAAAAAGGTAGTGTTTATTGTTATGATTTAAAAGGAGAAAAGATAGACATTGCTGGTAGTATATATGCTGGAGCTGTGTCGGCTGGGTACAAAGGCACTCCTATAGATTTTGGAGCATCTTTGTATAAACTTATAAATACGAAACTTGAATAAAAAGATTGGAGTAAATAATTAATGAAAACTTTATCAGTTAAACTTTTACAAAGATCAGACACTGAAAAGAACTGGGAATCCACCAACCCAGTTCTCGGTGAAGACGAACTCGGGTTTGTAAAAAATTCTGGCAATTTTAAAATTGGAGATGGTTCTAAGAAATGGTCAGAACTTCCACTTTACGAATCCTTATCTCCAGACGACCGTTCCAAACTTGATGGCATCGCATCTGGAGCCAATAAAACAACTGTAGACTCTGCGTTGAGTTCTACTTCTACAAATCCAGTGCAAAATAAAGTTGTAAATTCTGCTTTGGCTGGAAAATCAAATACAAATCATACACATGATTTATCTACGATGATTAATACGTTAACAACCGGAACTGCCACACCGAATGATGATGACTATTACGTGTCTCAATACGCAGGTGGAGGAACTACAACAACTACTTATCATCGTAGACCATTGAAAGCATTATTTGAATACATTAAAAGTAAATTACATAAGGTTGCTATCAGTGGTTCTTATAATGATCTTTCTAATAAGCCTACTATTCCAAGTGTAGGTAATGGAACAATTACAATAAAGCAGGCTGGAGCTGTAAAAGGATCATTTACAACTAATCAGTCTGGTGCAACCACTATTGAACTTACAGATAATAATACAAATACATGGCGTGATGTTATAGATAATCTTACTTCTACAGCGACAGATAAAAGTTTGAGTGCAGCACAGGGTAAGTGGTTAAATGAAAATAAAGCCGCAATGATGACACTTACAAATCAAAATTTAAATAGTGTTACTACTCCTGGTTTTTATAACGCTGGTGGTGGAAATACCGTTTCAAATAAACCATCTGGAGTTGACAATTTTGGATTAATTGTATCGCATACAGCAAATGGAACATATTATACCCAAATTCTATTTACAACTGGCTCTACAACAATAAACAAATCGTATAGAAGATTTTGTCAAGATGGCACATGGGGAAACTGGACAGAAGAAAAACTCACCGATACCGTCTACACGCATCCTTCTTATACTGCTAAAACAAATGGATTATACAAAGTAACTGTAGATTCTACAGGTCATGTTTCTGGAACAACTGCGGTAGCAAAATCTGATATCACAGCTCTTGGAATCCCAAGTACAAATACAACATATTCTACGGGTACTGCTTCTACTTCCGGATTGACTAAGTTATATACTGGAACCGGAACAGCTACTGACGGAACAATGACACAAGCTGCTATTAAGAGTGTTTTGGATGGGAAATCAGATACGGGGCATACACATGTCTCACTAGACAAAATAGGTAGCGTAGCTTATATTGGTTCAGATAAGGCTAATACAGCAGGTTGGTATAAAGTTTATAGTACGACATTAACCGGATACTCAAATCATGTTGCGAGATTACTCTTTACATATGGATATGGTAATATCGGTTCTGCTATTTTAGATTTGCATATAAGATGTGATAATTCTACCACTATATATGTAAGAGAATTAAAATGGGAATCAAGAACAGGCACAGCTTTCTTGCCTGGTGATGCAATCATCAACACAAATGGAAATACGTGGACTCTTTATATTTATAACCATCAAAATCAATATGGCAGAATGAAAGTCCGTGTTTTAGAGTCAACTAACACTTCTAACAATTGGAACATGGAAATAAAAAGTAATGACACACCAGAATCCGCCACTCCAACAGCAACAGTTACTTCGTCCGACGGAGGTTCTGTAAACTACGCAAATTCTGCTGGTGCTGTAGCTTGGGGAAATGTCACAGGCAAACCTTCCACATTCACACCATCTTCTCACACCCATGATGATAGATATTACACTGAATCTGAAGTAGATTCAAAACTTAGTGGTAAGGCAAACACTTCTCACAATCATACAATTTCTCAGATTACAGATATTGCAAATGCTTCAGTTAAAAGCGCAACATCTGCGACAACCGCAGCTTCTGCACAATCTGTAGAATGGAATAATGTAAAAAATAAACCATCTACTTATACTCCATCAACTCATAATCATGATAATTCTACTATTACATCTGTAGATGCAAGTAAAATCACTACAGGAACAATTGATATTGCTCGTCTTCCTCAAGGTGCATTAGAACGCTGTGTTATTGTAGCTGACGATACGGATCGTTTTAAATTAACTACAGCAAGTATCCAGAAAGGTGATACTGTAAAAGTTACAGGCACAGGAAAGATGTATTTCGTTATAGATGATACGAAGTTATCTTCTGAAGATGGATATACAGTTTATACCGCTGGTAGTGCTACTTCTGCACCTTGGAGTGGAATTACTGGTAAACCTGCTACTTACCCACCAAGTAGTCATAATCATGATAGTAGTTATTTGAAGCTAACTGGTGGTGTGATGACAGGGAATATTAGCTACAAAGGTTCAAAATCTACTTATGAGATGATTAAATTTATCGACAATACCTCAGATGTATATGGTAATGGTGTTGTAATTGGCGGAGGTGGAGCAACTATCGTTGGTGGTGGAGAATCCGCAGATGCAGCTAAATCATTGCTTAGTAATGGCGGAGATGAAAAATTATTCCTTACAAATGATGGCAATATTGACTTTTACACTAATTGCAATAATGGTATTGCAGGTGCAACACATACATACATTGATACCAACGGTATTTATTCTGGTAAAGCAAACACAGCTGGAACTGCGGATGTAGCAAAAGTAGCTAACTCAGTTACATGGGCTAATGTATCTGGAAAACCAAGTACATTTACTCCGGCTACACACAATCATGATTCAACATATTTAAAACTCTCTGGAGGAACCATGACGGGCGCATTAAACCTTGCAAATAATACATGGAATACGCTTGGTGACGATGTTGCCATTGGCGACCATGATAAAACTGGTTCACTTGGAATTAAAGGTCTTAATGGATCACCTAAAGCAACTTTTGTTAAATCAGATGGAACAAATTTATGTAATATTGGTTCTTCTGCATCAGGTAAACTAGAAACAAGTGCCACATCATTCCAGCTTGGTGGCGGAGCGACTATTACATACAACAGCACAAATAAGTGTATTGACTTTACATTTAATTAATATTAAGGAGCGGATGAATTCTGCTCCTTTTTTCAAAGAAAGGGAGTGGTCTTTATTGGCTTTACAAGTGTGGTTAAACACACAGAACAACTTAGAAAATCATGGACTTGGTACGATGAATATTACAGCATCATCAAGTCCTTCGTATATAGATGATAAATTTGGTAAGAGTATATCTATGGGAGATTATTGTTTAAGAGTCCCGTGGGAATATGACTCAGAAGAATTGACTATTGCATTATGGGTAAAACCAAAGACACCTAGAGCATGGTCAGATATATTTGCAATAGGCGAATATGATAATCGGTTAGAAGTAAATACGACGACTGGTTACTATTGGTTTTCAGACTCAAAAGGTTTAATTGGTGGAAATACATGTCTTTTTAATTTGTCAAATGACAAATGGCATCATATTGCATTTATAATTGATGGAACAAGTAGAAAATTTTATGTTAATGGTTCTTTAATAGTAGAAAAAACAAAGGTTAATAACTTGTCTGATATTTGGGGTTCAAACAAATCAATTACAATTGGCTCTAGAATTAAAGGCGATATGATGTATCAATCTTATATGTCAGACATCCGCATCTACGACAACGCCCTATCACCACGCGAAATTAAAGAATTAGCAAAAGGTATGATCTGTCACTATCCTTTAAACGATCCGTATCCTACTGCTTCTATTAATAAATATTCCGGAGATTTCTTTGAAGGAAGAGCCAATGGTGGTGTAAATGATATAACATGTACAAAGCTAACAGATGAACGTGGATATAATTATAAATATACATATACAGGTACTGGAACAAATAGTTGGAAGTCAATTAGCTTTCCAGTATTTAATTTCACGGCAGGAAAGAAATATGATTATAGTTGTAAGACTAGATGCAATACATGTACTTCTAATGTATCTTTTGAATTAAGAGCAAGTAGAATGGATAATGACTGGGCTAGACCTAAAAATTCAACAGTCTGCTCGTCAAGTTTGGCTGATGGTAAATGGCGAGAACATCATTTAATTATCCAACTTGAAGAAACATCAGATAGATCTGGAACAACTTATAAAACTAACCCAATCTTAGAATTTTATACAAGTGCTATGGCTACTAAAGACGCAACTTTTTCATTTGATTTTGACCTTAAAGATGTGCAAGTATCAGAATGTGATGTTGATACTCCTATAAGTAATGGTGCTTGGAATGATGGAATTGTTTATGATACAAGTGGTTATGGGAATCATGGAACAATGTATAATAAAGATTATATTTCATATAACAACGATGCTCCAAGATATGATGGTTCATGCAAACTATTAAATGGTGCGCAAACAGGAATAATTACACCGAATTTTTCATTTGAAAATATGTCTCAGGGAACAGCAAATCTCTGGATTAATAGACATTCAACTAGCAATACATGGAGAACTTATCTATTTTTTGCAAATGGTTATAACTGGACAGGAAACAAATATGATTTTATTATAATTGGTTCTACAGGGGCACAAGCTATTACAATGGATTGTTGCAGTAATACATGTACGTTTGATGTTAATTTAAATGTATGGAATATGTTCACAATCACATGGGATTTAGAAACACATACAGCCAAATATTATTTAAATGGCGTGTTGAGAAAAACTGTTACACACAGCAATATAGATACCGAGTATGCATCAGCACATGCATTACATCGTATTGGTAATTGTTATAGTGAGGACAGCTCTTCCACTTCTGATTATTCTATATCAGATTTCAGAATGTATGCTACTGCTCTATCGGATCAAGATATAAAAGAATTATACAATACGCCAGTGTCACTTACGAATACTGGAACATTAATGACTCAGGGTGAATTTAAGGAGATGTAGGAAAATGAACGAGATGCGAAGAAATTATTCAAAAAAAAAAAAAAAAAATAGATAGAAACTGTCTGAATATTCTGGAGGTAGTTGTATGAGTTTGATGATACACCTGCCACTGAACGGACATACTAATAATCAGGGATTACTGGACGTAGATTTACAAGTTACAGGAGCAACTTACAAAGACGGAAAACTTGGAAAGTGTTTAAATAAAGGCGGAGTTTTGATTCCGGCTGAAGGTACAGAAAAGGTTCTAAATAATGATGAACTTACTATTGCTTTCTGGATATATGTAAATGCGGAAGAAGGAAGTACTACAAATCGCACAAGGATATTTGGAAACGATAATATGACAGCAAACAATAGTAGAAAGTTTTCATTATTTCAATATCCTACATGTAATGACTTTCATTGGAGTTGGATGAATGATGCTGAAAATACAATATTTTGTGGAAATTTTATAAAAGGTGTACTTCCATCCTATCAATGGACACATGTTGCAGTTGTATATAAAAATCCTACTATTAATATCTATATTAATGGACAACTAAAATGGTCTGAAGGCGGAAAAGTTAGTAACTCTTCTACATTTGCTTATGACACACAGATGATTTACAATTCAGAATATCATATGTTTAATGATTATCGTATTTACAATAATGCCATATCTCCTAAAGAAGTTCGTCTTTTATCTCAAGGGTTAATGTGCCATTATCCGATGAGTATGATTGATGGAAATATCATTGGAAGAAACTTATTAGATTCTTCAGGGTTAATTGATTGGAATGGGAGAAACTGGGGTGATGGTGTAATAAATAATATCATCATCAACGAAGTAACATCGGAAGGTTGGCATTTTAAAACTGGAAATACTGGCATTTTTAATTCAAATGGGATTTGTATAAATTTTGAACGTAAGAATTCCGGATTAAAAACAGGAGATGTTGTAACCTTTTCAGTTGATGTAAAAGGAACTATAGATAGCGGAAGTCCTTATATTCAGTATTGGAGTACAACAACTTCTTCTATTGATTTCTGGAACAGACGCGAGTTTGGAGATTTAATGGATGATGTTAAAAGTGATGAATGGACAAGATATTCTGTAACCGTGACATTAAGAGATTTGTATACTGGCAAAGATTCTGATTACTTTTGTGTCGGAGGCGGATATAATGCTGATCTTTATGTAAAGAATGCAAAAGTGGAACTTGGTTCATCTCCCACTCCTTATATGACATCTCTAAAAGATACTCCAGAAATGTATGATAACACAATCTATGATACTTCTGGCTTTGGTCATCACGGATGGATTACTTCCTCTTCTGCTCCTACCATCTATAATGATTCACCTAGATATAATTGTTGTTATAAATTTAATGGTAGTTCAAATTATATCGGAGTCCAAAATCCAATCAATTCTACAGCTACAGATTTTTCTATTGCTTGTTGGGCTTATTTTACAAAAAATACTGTGCACACTATATATACTGCAAGAACAGCCGTTGGTGTTGGAGTAGCCGTATTCTTTCTTGGAGGTGTAATAAGACTTGATGATGAAGTACATACAGAATTTGATTATCTTGTGACCACAAATTGTTGGCATCATATTTGTGTAACAAGAAGTAACACAGCCAAAAAATTATACGTAGATGGAAATTTAGTTTCGACAAAAGATGAAGTTGGGACATTACAAGGAGTTGGCACAAAAGGGACAATTGGAGGATCGGAAAATTCTGATAATGGAATCCCAAAAGGTAATTGGACTAACGGTTATCTTTCTGACTTTCGTATCTACGCCACAGCACTCTCTGCTGAAGATGTTATGAACTTATATAAGACACCTGTATCTATTACTAATACAGGTACTCTAATGACACAAGGAGAATTTATTGAGCAGTGATAAATAAAAATGGAAATATTAAAAAAGAAAATATATATGAATCAGATGCGATGAATATATTAGTAAATTCTGAGAAATATACAAAAGAAAATCCATATGTTCTTTCCGGAATAAGTAATGATATATATACAATAACAAATCAGTATTGCCATATAACGCCAGGAAAAATATATTATTATATGACAAAACAGACCAACAAGAGAAGTTATGGAAATCTAAATTACCGGAAGGCGGTGGTTTAATATGAGTATATATAAGAATGGTAATGTAACTGGAACTGAAATGTATGAGCATGGTGGAGTGTTGATGAATAATGTCAAAAGTGTTACATATGTTCCAAGGAAAGATACTAATAACTCAACATTAACTGGAGAATCAATTGCTGGATTTGAAGGAACTAAAAGGTATTACATTGAGCTTCTTATTTCTTGGGACGGATTTCAAGAAAATGTTGCAGATAATTTTGATATATGGGCGCAAGGATCAACGTTTAACAAAAATGATAATACATATTATTGGTCTAGTGGAAACTCGATGTGTACTGTTGTAAATAAAGTATTAAACAAAGATTTGGTTCTTAGTGCAAAATCTGGATCAAAATTTGTATCTGGATTCTTTAATAATAAAGACGACAAATGGACACGACAATACTTAGGAGTTCGTAGTGACTATTCGAATGGTATAGGAAGAATTACATTCTCAAATATCAAGGTTATGCCAGCAGAATATGCTATTGACAACTCTACTAAATCTGGTTCAATTGCTTCAGATAAAATCGTAGCAATACAGATTGAGGAGGTGTAATTATGAATATTTGTAAAAATGGAAACATCCTTGCAACTGCATTTGCTACCTCTCCTATTATTAATATGTATGACTCAAACTTTTATACTGAATCAGATGGATCAGTATGGGTAAGAGTCTTTCATCATACTCCCGTCTTATCTGACGGTTCTTTTAACTTATTCTCAGAATCTGACTCATTTGCAACACATGTATACAAGAACGAAAATGCATGGTTTAATGTTTCATTATGTAATTACAACACGTCAGGCAAATGGGAACTTATGACAATTCAAAAATAACAGAAAGTAATCCAGATTTTAAATATAGGTTTATTCAAAATGTAAATCCGATGACTGCTGCTTTCGCAGATGTGGGTCACGATGATGTTGAGGTCTATACAGGTGATGAATATTGGACTTCAAGTAGTTACGGTGGAGTTTATCTAAAGAAAGGTAATACTTATCTCTGTATGAACAATACATATAGCAGTAACTGGTGGGGAGCTATCGGTTGTTGGAATAAATTTAATGGTGGTATTCCATCTACACTTGGAGAAGTGGTTATAGATGGTTATTACGACTTATATTACCGCATAGACACAGAAATAACATCAAAATGTACTTTTAATGAAAGTGGAATTTCATCGGCAGATTTCATTGAATTTTAGCCTTATTTAAATGGATTTTTGGAGGATAGAATGACGCAACTTAATGAAAATGGGATAATTGATGTAAACTATTCTGTTACCCCCCCCCCGCAAAATTTATATTTAGGAAAACAAAATATAGCAAATAGTAATTGTACCTGTGAATCTAACTATAAGACGGATATTTTTCTTCCTTATGGATTTGATACTTGTAAAAAAATTAATCCCGTATCAGAGGAGAAACGAAAATATTGGAATAATACAAAACGATTCATGGTTTACTCTTATATTCTCGATTGGCAAAAAGAAAGAATAAAAAATGGAGATTTCACAGTAAGCATGTACGCTTATGTTTCTGAGGATTGTGATGCGGATTTTCGATTACATTTAGAACATGGTTGTTCGTATACAGAAAAATATAATACAAACGGTAACTCGTGGAGTATTGTAGACACTACAAAAGGAAAAGTGATATTGGTTTGGGCAAAATTTAGATCAAATGCAGATGATGGAAAGATTTATATTATGTTTTACCCAAACCCAAATTTGGAAAATACGTTTACACAAGGATACATTTTATTTACAGGTCTTAGAATCCATGAAGGAACAGAAATTTATAGACCGTCTTATAATGATCAAATTCACGGGATTTATTCTATCCCAAATTCAAACAAGATATACGAAAACAAAATAGAGTTCGATGACTTTATCGAATATTGATTTTTAAATATACGAAAGGAGGAGTTAACTTGGCTCAGTTAAGCAATCTAATCGTAACGGGAGTTTCGAGGCTTTTGTCAAAATTATATGTAAGCGACTCAGTTACAGCTCCAACATTTATTGGAAAATTACAGGGAAATGCAGATACTGCGACTAAAGCAACAAGTGCGGATTCGGCTACTACTGTAGTCGATTATGGAAATACATCAAAAAATATTAAGATTGGTTATAGCGGAAGTGGAATTACAGGAGATAACATTAAATTCATTGCAGGATATACAGGCGGAGACGGTGGTTCAAATATTGCAAAAATCAAGGATGTCAGTAAAGACGCATTGAAATCATGGCTTGGACTTGGTTCTCTTGCTTATAGTTCTGCTACAATACCGTCAGTTGGTAATGGTACAGTGACTGTCAAACAAAATGGCACTAGTAAAGGGACTTTTACTATGAACCAATCTGGGAACACAACTATCGAATTAACTGATAATAATACAGTTTATACCCATCCAAGTTACACAGCAAAATCTTCTGGACTTTACAAAGTTACAGTTGATGCAACAGGACATGTTAGTGCTGCTACTGCTGTTACAAAGGCAGATATTACAGGATTAGGTATTCCTGGAAGTGATACGAATACGGACACAAAGGTAACACAGGCAGCTGTAAAAGATTCAGATTATACAAACTGGAGATCATTGGTTTGGGGTGCTTCAAATAGTGCTACAGAAGGATTCTCGCCAACAACTGTTACGGATCAAGTTTTCTCAAGTGCTGGATTGTCTGTTCAGCCGTCTTCTGGAACAATCAGAGCAACAACCTTTAAAGGTGCTTTAAGTGGAAATGCTTCAACTGCAACAAATGCATCAAAAGTAAATAATCATACAGTTAATGCAGATGTTCCATCCGGGGCAAAATTCACAGATACAGTATATACTCACCCAACAACATCTGGAAATAAACATATTCCATCCGGAGGGTCTTCTGGGCAAATTCTTAGATGGTCAGCGGATGGTACTGCTGTTTGGGGAGCAGATAACAACACAACATATTCAAATTTTGTTAAGTCTGGTTCTGGAGCAAAGGCTGGTCTTGTACCTGCTCCATCTACAACAGCAGGTACTACAAAATATCTTAGAGAGGATGGAACTTGGACTGTTCCACCGGATAATAATACAACTTATAGCAATATGACTGCCGCTACAGCAAGTGCTGCTGGAAAAGCAGGTTTAGTTCCGGCTCCTGCGGCTGGAAAACAAGCATCATTTTTACGTGGAGATGGTACATGGGTAGTTCCTACAAATACTACTTACAGTACAGGAACAACATCAACAGCAGGTCTTACAAAACTTTATACAGGTACGGGTACTGCAACAGATGGTACTATGACACAGAGTACAATTACTACCGCTCTTAATGGAAAAGCAGCTTCAAGTCATACGCACGATGATCGTTATTACACAGAATCAGAAATCAATACAAAACTGGGAGACTTATCTTCTCTCTCATCTTATGGCTCAGATGTGACTTCAATTCTTAAAGCAATTATCGCTAAACTTCCAGAGACTTATTCAGGCTCATATAGTGTAACTCCGTCAGCTACCACACAGTCACTTAGTACAAGCGGTAAGGTCATGAAAGATAACGTATCAGTAAGTGCGATTCCGTATAAGGAAGAGTCAAATAGCTCTGGTACTACTGTAACAATAGGATAAAGGAGGGATTATATGGCGACAAATAAAGTTGTTTATAATGGAAAAACTCTGATTGATTTGACAGGGGATACGGTTACTGCGAGTGGTATGGCAAGTGGCGTAAAGGCTCATAATAAAAGTGGTACTGCTATTACTGGTACGCTTGAACATAGAACAGATTTGTTTCAATATGGCTCAGTTGGTACAGATCCTATATATAATAAAAGCGGTACATCAGCAAGTATTAGTATTTCACAAAATGTAAATAATTTGGGATCTAATGCAGATACAAACAAAGCAATTGTTCAACAGGGCGATATTTTAACAACAACAACAAGAGCTAATAAATTTGGTGACGCGCCACAAGACGCTGTTGTATCAGGCTATACTTTTACAAGTGCGAATGGCGTAAATATTAGTGGAACATTACCTAGAAATCCAGATGTTGCACATACCGTGTCTTCAGTAGAAACACATGTAAGCTCGATTGGAGGTTATAATTTAAAATTTGCAAAAATAACTGGGACTTGGAATCCTAATAATGATGATAAAATCGGCGCATATGTAGGTGATCAAGATTTGACTTTGCTTGTGGATGCAAGCAAATTTGGTAATGCTTCTGTTAGAGAAGTAAAAAAAGGTGTTACATTTACATCAATTAACGGCGTTAAATTGACTGGAACACTCGATGTCTCCTCTTCTGGTACTTCCACAGGCACAAACACTTCAGATGCAACAGCTACAGCAACAAACATTCTCTCTGGTAAAACCGCTTATATTAGTAGTGGTAAAACTACAGGTACAATGACAAATAATGGTGCGGTTACTGGAACAATTTCTACTAAAGCTGGAACATATACTATTCCATCCGGATACCATAATGGCTCTGGAAAAGTATCAATTTCTTCTACAGAACAAAATAAAATTATTGCTTCTAATATCAAATCTGGAGTATCAATTCTTGGAGTAACTGGTACATATACTGGAGATTCTTCATCTTCAACATCGTCCAATAACAATTGCGAAGCTTATTTGATTGATGTTACAAACCCAACAGTATCATTTAAAACTACATCTGGGACAATCAAAGCGTATGGTTATGCTACAGCTTCCAGTTCAAGTTCATGGGGAACTTCAACCACTACTATGTATGCATTCAACGGAACAAGTTATTATAAATCTGTAACATATGGAACACCATCTGCCACTTCTATTACACTAGGGGTATCTAATGGAAAACTTACAGGATTACCAGATCTTACAAGTGGAACATTACTAGTAACCAGAGGAATCTAACAACTAAATATCTAATTTTATTAATTCAGAGAGTGACGATTTTATTCGTTGCTCTCTTTTTGTATCTATAAAGTTCTTTTATTTCAAAGGAGGTATTTTTATGGCTTACAAACTTATTCAAAACCTTACTAAAGTTAATTACACAAAAGGTAATAACGGAAGAAAGTATATTGTAATTCACTACACAGGAAATTGGTGGGACAAATCTGTGAACAACGGCAACTACTTTAAAAGTACTAACCGTGGTGCATCTGCTCATTATTTCGTTGATACAGAGAACGTAGTACAGGTAGTTTCCGATAGTGACACGGCTTGGGCTGTTGGAAGAAATTACGGTTCAAATAACTTATTTGGAAAATGTACGAATAGTAATTCAATTAGCATCGAAATGTGTTCTACAGACGGAAAGATTTCTGATGGAACATATAGAAATACAGTTGAACTTACTAAAACACTTATGAAGAAATATAACATCGATGCAGCTCATGTTGTTCGTCATTGGGATGTATGCTCTAAGTCTTGTCCAGGTTGGACAGGTTGGGGTGCAAACGGTTGTGACTCTTCTATTTGGAATCAGTTCAAGAAAGATATTACTAATAAAATATCTGTTGGTTGGAAAAAAGACAATATTGGCTGGTGGTATAGAAATGATGACGAATCATACCCAAAGGAACAGTGGAAATGTCTAGATAACGTTTGGTACTACTTTGACAAAAATGGTTATGCTATAAATAATAAATGGGAATCAATAAATGGACATTGGTATTATTTTAATGATGATTGCAGTATGAAAACTGGTTGGCTTTGTGATAATGGCGACTGGTATTATTTAAGTGAATCTAATACGCCATATTATGCAATCGGTGCGATGGTTACGGGTTGGAGAAAAATTGATGGTTTTTGGTATCTATTGAGAACAAGTGGAGGTAAAAATCATCAAACTGGTTCAGCAGTTTTAGGCGAATATAATGATGGGACAAATGATTATTATTTTGTATCAAGTGGAGAAGTCTCTGGATTTCCAGGATGTTCAATGGTAACTGGTTGGTTAAAAAAAAATAATAAATGGTATTGGTATAATAAAGATAAGGATTGTATCCCAGTCGGAGCAATGATGAGAAATCATTGGGTTACAGATAAAGGCACAAAATATTATCTTAAAGATGATGGATCAATGGCTTGTAATGAAATAATTAAAATAGGTGGAAAAGAATATAGCTTTAATTCAAGCGGTGCTTTAAAATAATTTTCTATAATTAATTATGGGGAATAGTTGAGATTTAATACTCTTCTATTCCCCATTTTTTTACGATTTTTGCAATAATGATTTAATAGCTTCAGCAGTTTCTTTGTCTGTATATTTAGAGATGTATGGTATAGCTTTTACAGGTTGCTCCTTACGAATATTTATTTGTTTGGTTATTTTATTTTGACTTATATATGCTTTATCTTCCTTTAGTTTATTATAAGACCATACTAATTCTCTCGCCCAATATTCAGGATAAGACTCTTCATACTTGATTATTTCGTTATAATAGGATTTATTATTTATTAATACTTTTTGTGGAATATCAAATTGTTTTTCAACTGTGTATACTGTTATTTTTTGCGGTCTTCCATTAGTTAAATCTCCATTATAGAATTTTGGCAGTTCATCTTTAAGAAGTTTAAGAACATCTAAATCATTTTCAGTTTTTTTACTATGATATATTGTACCAACTGCTCTTCTACTTGCGTTTAATTCTTTTGCAATACGATTATAACTCATCTTTTTTACATCTCTTAAAAATATGACTTGCTCTCTGATATCCTCTTTGTTTGTATTTGGCAATACTCTATTCACGAGATCGTAAGGCGAAATATTCAATAGCATTCCAAGGATACAAATATCCAATGTTCTGCGTTTATTTTTTAATATCTCTCTTAACGATGGTTGTGAAGAAATTATATTTACATTAATCTTTTCGCATAATTCAGAATAATCATCGTACAATTTATTAAAATCTTTTAGCATACATCCATTTGCTCTATACTTTGAGTTCAATAATATAGTATTGAGATATTCCACAATATTTGAGTCATTATTTGACTCTGTATTTATGACTTCTGTAAAATACTTGGCAAACTTTATCTCATACTCATTATTGGAAATCTTAACATCATCATGTTGTTCTATGACATATTCTGCGGTATAAAACTCAGACTTATCAATACTTTTTACAGACATTTTGGAATCTATAAGATAACATTTATGCTTTGTGCATACATTAATTCCAACAAATTGATGTTCTCTGTGCCAGTAAGTTTCTCCATATTTTTCTCGATCTTCCTTTACACATATAGGACAATATCGCATACTAATACCATTACTTCTTGTCTTAAATCCAATTGATGACTCTTTATATCTTAAATTGTTTTCATAGGATTCTATTAGATTATTGCGCTTATCTTTTGGCAAAAATTTAATATAAGCTGACAGCATACTATGATTTATTACTAACTCTTTTATTGGAATATTCTTTTTGATGATGTTAAAAAATTCATTTGAGTATTCGTTTAAAAACTTTTTCGAGACAATATTTGCTTTCTTATCTAGTAGATGTTTTGCTGTTTGCTGATAACTATAATGTCCAGTTCTTACATGATACCTAGCAATCCAACTATACACTAATTCATCTGGATATAATTTAGGCATAAATCCAATCATTTAAATCACCTCAATTGTAATATGTTGACTCAGTATTTCTACAATATCTGTTCCATCTTTCTTACATTCTTTCGCAAGACTTTGTATTAAATCTGTTTGAATATCTGCGCTATTTTTTATCGACAAAGTTGTAATGATATTTTGTTTCTTTATTTTATTATTGCCGATAGATTTCTTTCTCATAGTAGGTCTAATATAATCGTGCAACATAGAAAGTCTATTGTTGTATGCTTCGTCTAACGATTTAATATCTAATACTTCTCTCCCATTTAAGATTGCAATCTCTTGTGCATCATGAATTAATGATACAACAATAGAGATAACTCCTGCACTGTGTTGATACAACCATTCTATAGTCGTGCTATTTATATATGTGATATTTTTTACATATTGGTAAGAAAATAAGCATTCACATACTTCGCAAAAATGTTCATCGTATGGCAAAGCTGTGTATTTTAATCCGACACTTCTACGAGCTAATTGCATAGCCTGTTCAAAGAATATTTCACTATCTGGTGTTCCAACCATGCAGATGCTAATGCCTGAATTGTTGATTAGCTGCGTCAATGATCCGATTAAGTTCTTGCCGTTCTTTGAATTAACTACGTTCTGTATTTCGTCTACAACAAGCAAGCCAATATGATTTAAACACACCTGACTAACAGCACCTATAAGCATATCAGTCGTGAACCTTTTTGTTTGTGCATAATCTGTTCCTAACTGCTCATCAACTTTGCGAAGAATTTCAAGTAATAATCCTTTTACAGAAGAATCGAATGGACATTGCACTGTTAAGCATGGAAGTATTTTAGTGTAAGGCTGTTCAATTTCTATTACATGATTTGCTTCAATCAGATTCAATGCACGAGAAATAGCTGATGATTTTCCTATCCCACTTGCACCAATAATTGTAAATGAATCTGATCCACCTATGATTCCATCATATTGCTGATTGCCAGTTTTATTCTTAATATTCTGCATCGTTCTATAAGTTGAATTGAATTGTTGTACAGTTAACTTGTTTCCTTTTTTCTGCATAGAACGAATGATTCCAAGATATAGTTTGCTATAAATTTCAGTAGACATTTGTGATGGAATATAAATGCTATAAAGGTCAGATAATTTCAAAAGTCTTTCGGTCATACTTCCATCTTCCTGAATCTGTTTGTCGTATTTTGGAATAATAGACATTGCTTTCTGAAGTTCATTTCCGGACAGCATATCAGGAAGTTCTTTGATTACTTTATTCATATTAATCATAATTCATACTCCTTTACGAAATCTCTATGAGTAAGTTCCTGTTCTTTCTGACGATTCTTGCGGATATTTTTTGTGCTTACATTAGAACGTACACTTTCAGAAATTACAAAATCTATATCTTTTGAAAGCGTAACTTTTGCTCGTAAATTATCATCGGTATTTTCTGCAATTAGCTTCTTAGATGACTCCATATATTTTTCTACAAATGATAAATCCTTTCCATAGAACTGAGAATTGATTAATTCAAATTTTACATACGTTCCATTTTCTTCAATGAGCCAAATGTAAGAAACATCTTCTGGATTGTAGGCTACTGTTACATCTCCTCCTACAAGATACATTTCGGTGTATGTTTTATGCTTATAGCGGAGACTATTGACGTTTAAACCATTTCTTTTAAACACTCCTTTCGTTCTTGGTAGCAAACATAAAAGTAGATTCTGTGGCGATATTCTTATCAAAAAGTCATCATTATAGGTCAAATAATAGTTCCATATGTCACAAGAATGTGGCGGAATATTTTGTTCAATCAGTGGTGAATTTTTGATAATTCTCTGTGTATTATAATAGATGATGCAACGAAGAATTATTTTTTCAAATTGTTCTAATGTTAGACAAGCATCTCTTCTATAATCATGTGAGCCACGTTCCTGGAAATCAGATTCTATGACACCTTTTCCTAGTAACTGTGGCTTATAAAGTGATTGAATCATATCAAAAAACTTTTCAACTGATCCTTTTAACTCTGGTCTATAGGCTGGTAGATTTATAATAGACACTCCTAAATCTGTAAGTTGTTCAAAGTTTTCTGACGCATATTCTGAACCTTTATCTGTGATTAATGTTGCAGGTAATTGATGACAATTCCAGTCGGATTCTTCGATATTTATTCCAAACTTTCTACAATGTTCTTTCTTATTAGTGACCACATTTAACATCAAAGAACGCAAACTGTACATTCCACCTTCCCATGTTAATGAGTAACCACAACACAATCCGCTGTAGACATCAATGCAAGCTGTCATTAATGGACGACCAATTAATTCTTGTTTATCGTTTACGAGATAAATATCACAGATTGTATAATCCAACATAGCTGTTCCAATGCTATTTGCAACTGTTCTAATTCCTTCTCCTAGCAATGGTCTGTGATTTCTTTGGTAATCTTTTATGCCATCTCTTGAGATATAATACGTTTCCATCTTTTTTGTTTTGCGATAGAAATAACGGAACTGATGAATGGTTGGGTGTGGTAATAAGTTGTTGTATTCATCTGTATATTTTTCTTTAAGCATCATGACGTAAGCGGTTGATAATGAATTCTTATTCTTTGTATAGAAGAACTTATTTAATGCCCAACGCATGTTTTTCTCATCTGTTGTTAGTTCTTTTTCATTGCTCTTTTGCGGTGCTAATGCAGAAATATTTTGATAGATGAGATACTGGCACAAGATGTTTTTGATTGTTTGTTTACTGCAATTATTTGTTTCAGATATGATTCGTATCATCTGAGTACGCTTGCTTTTATTTCCGATGATAGGAATGATATTTGAAATCAGTGAAAACCTTTCTTGAACATATCTGTATTCTTTTGATGGTACAGTTAGTTCTTGAAAATGTGTGCCAGTCATGTCCTGTAATTCATCTTCTGTGATTAAACGACAGGAAGAAATTGAATCGAATTCTGTCCAATAAGGCATCTGTTTCTTTGTGCAATTAATGATAAGAACTTTTGAACCTTTACTGTCTAACACACGAAATATTTCTTTGGTTTTTGGATTATAAAATAGACTCTTATTTTTCATCGGTTACAATCCCCCAATCTGTTATGCCATGACGAAACCAATACTCTCTTGAAGCATCTAATCGTTTTGCTGTCATTGGTTTGGCGATAGCATCTCGTGAGATACATTCACGCACTATTAGATTGTTGTCTGCTGTAACACACTGAAAATCAGATGTGAATTCTCCAAGTTCCAATCCAAGCATAAGGACATTACATTTTATCTCTTTGATGTTTGGATCGTCCTGAAGTTGTAATAGATAAGACTTTTGGATGTCATTATAGATATGGCAGACATCCTTAGATTTTGGCACTGTTAATTTCTCGCAGCGACCTTTGTAATTCTTTTTCTGCATAGCATTTGCTCCTTTCATCTGTATGTTTATACAGTTTTTGATGAATAACAAATGCATTCATGTGTAAGAATAAAGCTTCCCAAAAATGGCTATTTTCCCCAAAAATCGTTTTTGGGAACTTTTTCTTCATTTTTGGGAAAATTTTTGGGAAAGAGAAAACGTGTCAACCACGGGCTTTATCGGCATTTTCATCTTCTTCCCAAAAATCGTTTTTGGGAAATTCTCTATGTCATTGTGTAATCTAATTTTGCACTTTTGGGGCAAATAATTTTTGCGTTTTATAAAAGGGTACTAAACCAGCAATTTGCTAAGTCTAGTACCCTTTATTTTTACTTTTTAATGTGGATTTTGAGTTCGAATGAAATTGGTATTTCATTAGGATTTTGACCCTCAAAAAAGCCTTATTTTAAGCCATTTTTCGAACTCGACATAGAGCAAAAATTGGGTACTAAAACCATTTTCTTAGATTTTCCCAAAAACACTACCTTCTATGTCTATTTTGTAAACTATTTCGTTTATTTGACGCTCGACAAAAGTGCAAAAATAATTTACACAATTTTGATGAAAAAATGCAAATTTGGATTGCATAGGGACATAGAGGAATGCATTTGTTAGTATCATTTTACCACACTATGCATTCCTGTCAATAATTATTACATGTGTTTATTTAGATTTTGTTGTAGATCCGAAACCACCATTGCGAACTTCCGTTGCGTTGTCGTCTACTGTAATTTTGTATTTGTTTGGATAAAATCTAATCCATTTATTATTATAATAATCTAACGTATTTTTCTCAGAACTATTTCTAATGTTTTTCGTAGATAAACAATTACATAACGCTGCATATTCTTCAGAAAAATATATTTGTTTGATATAATTATCTTGGTCAACTTGTAGCATTATAACATTATCGCCTTTTAAGCCATTTGCGTATGCATGTTGATTGTTGTCAGAATAAGAAGTCCATTCTAAATTTTCTACTCGGTTATCATGTTTATTGCCATTTTTATGATTTACTGTAGGTAGGTTATTTGGGTTAGGAATAAAAGCTTTTGCTACAAGCCTATGACCCATTTCACATTTACTATTTCCATCAGAACCAATCATTCGAGTACATAAATACCCTTGAATTGTACCTTTCCTTTTGCTAGTTTCAGTTAATTTTTTTATTATAGGCTTGTAATTTTTTATTTTTCCATTTTTATAATGATATGTATAAGAATCCCTTTTAACTCTTCCATAATTACTAATATAATTGCCAGGATAATCATCACATAATTTCCATACTTCTTTTGATTCGTCAAAATCTATAGGTTTATAATCCAGTGCTACCAACTCCTCCCAATCGTTTTTCTGTAATTTTTTCGTCATCTGCTACACCAAATTTAGTGAAAACTGCCTGTACAATATTATCCCCAGAATTTAATTCTATTGATTTTTTGTATGTATTTGTGACACAAATAAAGATATGACCTTCGTTATCTGCTCCAAAATAATCTCCATCAATTACAGGAATAGTATTACAAATTACCATTCCTTTTTTAATTCCCATGCTACTTCGGGGGAACACAAACATTACATATCCATCATCCATTTTGCATCGAATTCCGGTAGGAATTTTTACAACCTCGCCATTCTTAATACTTGTATCAAATGGAATGCTTATATCATGACCTGCTGACATTGCAGTAGCTCTTTTTGGCAATTTAATGTTATCATAAACCTCTTTAATCTTATCTTCTGTTACATCTCCAAATGTATCAATCCAATCTTTTTTAAACTGTTCAAAACTAACTTTACTAAATTTCGCAATTCTCTGCATCTTCTTTATCTCCTTTTAAAATATTTTTCTCAGTCATTTCCTCAAAAACTTCATCAAGTTTTCGTTTAACTTTCTCTAATACTTTATTCTCTCCGCACAAACTTGTGTCATAATAAGCTGTGTAAATCATGTCAGAATTGTTGTCGATCACATCATAACCAACATAATTATCAAGACATGAAACGAGAAAACTTACACTAATAACCGGAATCTTTTTATATGTATATAATGGAACTGAAAGTTTATAATTCAGTCCGTGTTTTCTGAAACCATACGCAACTAAATCTTCATGCTTGCATTTTTTACTCAACTTTAATTGTTTCATTTTTCTTCACCACAATCTCTTCTTTAAATAAGAAATATATTCATTCCAGAAACCTTCTTCGTGAATAAATTCTTTACCATTTAGCATCTTTTTTCTCATTAATTTTTTCATATCAACAATATTATATCGTTTGTTTTTCGACATAATATTGTTGATAAAATCGCTCGTAATTCTTGAGAGCTTTAATTTATCAGACTGAGGAATAGAGTCGTTTATACTCTTATATTCTCTTAACTGGTCATCACTTATTTCATACTTTCGTTTAGGTAAATTCTTCGTACTGAATGGAGAAATACCTGCACCAAGAGTTTTTGGTTTTAATAATTTAATTACTTTCTCAAAATCTTTTTCGTGAAATCTAAAGATAACTTCTGAATCTGATTCCTGAATAAATGGGAAAAAATCTGATGATTTTAATTCTGATTTATATAGATCATTGTCGATGATATGGTAAGAAAGTTTTGTTGTTTTTGTTCCTCTTGCTACCATTTCTTTCTCAGTAACATTTACATTATTTGGATTAATATTTTCATAATATAATTGTTTTAAAATGTTATGTCCTCTTTGTATAGATGGAATATATGCTTCAAAAATTTTATGACCATAATGAAAAATTTTACAATCACAAGCACAATCAACATAGATATCAATATCTTCTAAACTTCCATCTAGCTTACGTGAAAAATCATGAGTTGATTCGCAAATAGGTACACGTAAACGAAATCTATTTTTATATTCTAATAATTTATTCGCCATGTTTTATCACCTTAATCTTCTTCGTAATATGTTTCGTTGCTTACTTTTTTGCCATGAGCTTCAGCGTATTTTACTTTTTCTAAACACTCACTTCTATTGAAGAAAATGGTTCTACCAACATCTTCATAATTGAACAAATAGCGATGTTTATCACGCTTTTCTGTGACTGCAAAATAAGTATCATAGACTGTTGCTACTTTCATTTCTAATACATGATAAATACCAACTGTCGGAAGAATTTGTGCATAATATAGAACTTGTTTTGGTTTGATTTCTTCGTTCATTTTGTTGCTCCTTTTAATTAAGAGGACACAAATTAATGCGTCCTCATTATAATTAATTAATCAAGATATAGAACTATTTTGCCCTGATCAAGAGATTTTTTTGTATCAATAACACACTGATTTTTGCTGCCACGGAATTTTAAATTCATATCTCTTTGTTCATGAATATATTGTCCATCAATAAGAACATCTGTCATTTTAACAATCATTTTTCTGAGTTCAATAAGTCTATCTCTTTCCAGATCAAGATTGTCAGTCACAATTGGATTAAAAATAGATTCCCAAGTATAGCCTGTATACATCCATATCTTTTTATCAGGAAATAATTCGTTTACATCTTTGATAACATCATAAACTCCTTCAAGATTTTCATTTGCTAAACATTCTCCACCAAGAAATGAAACTCTTTTTATGTATGGTTTATCTGCTAATTTAAGAAATGTTTCTTTAGTTTTTTCTGTCCATTCTTTGCCACCATTGAAGTCCCAAGTATCTTGGTTAAAACAAGAAGGACAATGGAAATTGCAGCCTTGTACGAAAAGGGCGACTCCAACGCCCTCTCCATTACTGATGTCCATGTATCTAATTGAGTTATATTTCATTATTCATTTTCCTCGTATTCAAAGTCATCGATGTGGTAAACTCTATCGTGGATATCTCCATATCTTCCTTGGTTTCCACCATTTTTTGCAGTACCAACATAACCACAAACTCTAAATGCGATGTCCATTTTTGTATTATCTGTGTTGCCACAATTAGGGCATTCCCATACAAGTTTACCGTTATCATCGTCAATAAGTGGAATGTCTCCATCGTATCCACACACTTCGCAATAACAATCTTTTGTATTGATTTCTGCGTACATAATATTGTCATAAATAAATTTAATTACTTCCAATAATGCTGGAATATTTACGTTAATTGATGGGATTTCACAATACGAAATTGCGCCTCCTGGACTAAGGTTTTGGAATTTTGATTCAATTTTAAATTTGTCAAATGCTGTAATTCTTTCAAACACAGGAACGTGATAACTATTTGTAATATAATTTCTATCAAATCCATCAAGTTTAATAAAAATATCATCACCGAATCTATTTTTTAAGCACTTTGCAAATTTATACGTAGTGCTTTCGATTGGGCTGCCATACAAACTATAATCAATGTTTTCAGCTTCTTTCCACTGATTACATTTATCATTTAATGCTTGCATTACTTCCAATCCAAACTTTTCTCCTACATCACCATCTGTATGGGATTTTCCTGTCATATATTTCACACACTCATAAAGTCCTGCATATCCAAGAGAAATCGTTGAATATCCATCAAATAAAAGTTTGTCAATTGGTTCATGTTTTTTAAGTCTTGCATATGCTCCGTTCTGCCACAGGATTGGTGCAATATCAGAAGAAGTTTTAAGCAAACGGTTATGTCTAGCCTTTAAAGCCTTATGGCATAATTCTGTTCTTTCTTCGAAAATTCCCCAAAACTTATCCATGTCGCCATCAGATGAAAATGCAATATCTGGAAGATTAATTGTAACAACACCCTGATTAAATCTTCCGTAATATTTATGTTTTCCATTAAAGTTTTTAGCGTTAGAAATGTTTCCAACTTTATCAGAAAATCTATCAACAGTTAAAAAAGACCTACAATTATGACTATAGATTCCGCTAATTTCAAAATGCTCACTTGTTGTTGTTACATCGTAAGAAAACATTTTTTTATTAATTTTGTTGATTTCAGTAACTTCAGATTCATGATTATAACTAGATACATTTGAATCAATATAATTATCATATTTCTTTTTACATACAATATAATTAATTAGTTCATCTGTTGGATAAAACTCAACTCTGTATCTAATCAATTCTGGGTTACGTTTACTGTAATGGTTATGGTACAGCTTTGCTGGCATACCTAAAGACTGTGCAAGTGCCATTTGTTGTAATGCAAGTTCTTTGTTTGTAGAACCAATTTGAACTATAGAAAATCCTTTATTCTGAGAACTATTAATGTACCCATCTGCATCAATCATTCCTGCCAGGAAAGCAAGTTTTGACGAATAATTCCATGAAAATACTTCATTAGGAACATGTCTATCAATCTTATTCAGACCTTCGAATTTTTTAGCGAAATAATTACAATACACAGATATTTTTTCATTCTGACTATGTGCAATCAAATCGTAATATGTTCCTTTCTTACCTCTTTGCTGTAATTTTTTTTCAATATCGAGATCAAAATATTTCTTCATTGTTTCTGAAAACTTATCTGCAATTTCATCTTCATTTTCTGCTGCAATTGAAGAAAATAAAGAGCCTTGATAACATCCATCACAAAGCATAAAACCTAACAACCACGCCTTGTCTTCATTGAATACAATATTTTCTTCATTATACTGATGTGAATTAATGAGAATTCTATCCTTTAATTTTAATTCAGATGCATGGATTGTTCTTCCATCTCTTAATGTAAGTGGGTGATCTTCTGTACAAAGTAATCTTCTTCCGTTGGAAAAATTAACATCAAGCCAAGAGGTTGATATATTTCTGATTATTCTCTCTGTATTAACAAATCCTTTGTCTGTGTCATAGATTTCTACATCGCTCAAATCCATATATAGATTTGGGTTGTTGTCATTATACTGATGTTTTATTTCAAATCTATCAGAAAGTCTATTCCACATTCTTTCAAATGATTCAACGTAAAGATTATTGTTATATGTATATGTAACAAGTTCTTTTCCATCAACACATCCCATGCATGTATACACATCACCTTTAAGTTCTTTCATTACTTTTTCAGAGATGTAATCTGGAACTAATCTTTTTGACGTGCATTCGGCAGCAAGTTCTGTTAAATACCAATATTCTGTTGATTCGTTACAATTGTCATCCTCAAGAACATAAATGAGTTTTGGAAATGCTGGTGCAATATAAACACCATCTTCATTTTTCACACCAAGTTTTCTCTGAAGTAACATTTCTTCAATTAACATCGCTAGGTCTTTCTTTTCTCTCTCATTCTTTGCTTCATTCAGATACATAAAAATTGTGATGAACGGTGCTTGCCCATTTGTTGTCATAAGTGTGATTAACTGGTACTGAATTGTTTGAACACCTTTTGTAATCTCTTTTTTCAGTCTTCTCTCTACGATCTCATTGAGCACATCTTCCGGATATTCCATTCCGACCAGTTCCTGCTCGCTGATCACTTCCTTACGGATCTTCTCTCTGGAAACATCCACAAACGGTGCCAGATGTGCAAGTGAGATACTCTGTCCACCATACTGACTAGATGCAACTTGAGCAATGATCTGAGTAGTCACGGTACATGCTGTAGAAAAACTATGTGGCTTTTCAATCATTGTTTCACTAATAACAGTACCATTCTGAAGCATATCTTCAAGATTTACTAATCCGCAGTTATGCATATGTTGAATAAAGTAATCTGAATCATGGAAATGAATAATTCCTTCTAAATGACTCTGAATAATTTCTGGAGATAATAAAAATCTTTTTGTTGCGTCTTTACTTACAGATCCAGCAATATAATCACGAATTGTAGGGTTTAATGCTGGATTTTTATTCGCATTTTCATCTTTCCATTCTTCGTTGTTTGCTTCTACAATTCCAAGAATTTCCTCGTCAACAGTATTCTCATTCTCTCTCTGGAATTCTCTTGTACTTCTATAACCTTCATATGCTCTTGCAGTAAGTCTCTGTTTTTTGGTAATCAGCTTGTCAAATACCATTGCTTCAATTTCAGAAATATCAATCTCTTCTCGATCCTTACATTCCTTTTCAATCTCATCTGCAATAGATTCCGCAATTTTGGGTTTAACAATTCCGCTACCATTTTTCATAGCCTTTAAGATTGCCGTTGAAATTTTATTCTTATCAAAATCAACTTCAGAGCAATCTCTTTTAATAACTCTTACCATTATTACTTATCCTCCTTTGTTTCTTTCAAATCTTCATCAAGTTCGAATTCTTCCATATCACTTTTCCATTCATTCCATTCTCTTTCACGAGAATCATCGTAATTAACATTACAAAAACACGTCATTATGACTCCAATAACTGCACCAACTAAAAAACATAAAAAATTAGTTACTACCATTTTCAGATACCTCCTTAAAATCTTTCGATCAGACAAATCTGATTGTTCAAATCGAGCCAATTCTTGCATCGAATGAACTCAATATTTGTATTATTCCAATCCATATATTCTCCATATAAGATTTTATATTTTGCACTACTTGTTTCGAGATTTCTGATAGAATCATCTACGAAAATAGAATTAGACATGTCTACATGAGATTTGTCGTTATGTGTTTCCCAATCAACACCAACAAATTCAGCATTGCAACTACTATCGAAGATTTCTTTAAACAAATTATCTTTTACCCATTTTTCTTTCAGTCTCAAATTGTTAGCATACCCATGTGAGACAATAGTGATATCATATCTATGGGATAACGATCGTAAGACTTGACCTGCACTTGGATACAATTTGACTCTTTGGAAGAATCTTTCATCACCAAAATATCTGTCAATCTCTTCATATGTAGCAAGATTACATTCGGTAAACTCCCAACTTGTTACATCTTCAGGATTAATCTGAACAAAGCCTTCATTAGATGCGTAATCTTCATTGTATAGAGACACAACTGCTGCGATTGTATCTACGATTGTGTTGTCAAAATCTAAAAATAGTTTAGGTTTATTCATTTTTCTCACCATCTTTCCAATATTTTTTAAGCAATTCTTTTATGTATGAATACCTGGATGTGAGAAAAACAAGTTCGTTATTGTCGTTTTTACATCCATCTTTTGACAATTGCAGAATTAACTTCTCAATGTCATTTGAATCTTTCTCAAGTTTTTCACGGATAGCTTTAGATTTCTTTGTTTCGGAATATCTTGTTTTATTAGTTATTTTCTTTTTACTTTCGTAGTAGTCCACATAATTATCCAATATTCTTTGACATTTTGATGGTTGTGTAACGCTACATTCTTCCCACGTCAAACAGCATTTACATGGACAATTGAAAATTGTTGTATTGTATGCAGAATACCTAAATGCCATCTTCTGCTCTCCACTTCTTGACATAATCATAGAAATTATTTTTTACTCTCTCACTATCACATGTGATGGTCACATCTACAGGCTTTGAAAGATCCAAGCTAAACAGACCAAGTGTACTTTTGGCATCAATAATATATCTGCCCTGCTGCACTTCAATTGTTCCATCAAAGAACCTTGCACCATTCCTAAATGCAACTAATTCAGTTGTGTCGTTCAATAGAATCCACATCTTTAATCACCCTTTCTTTACAATCCACAAATTTACATCCTCTTTAAATTTATTCTCCACAGACTCATCATCTGTATGAATAACAACTTTTGCATCTTTGCCAATTAGATTCATATTAGCTCCAAGAGATTTTGCATCAAAACACATGTGACCAAAGTAGATATCTATATCTTCATCATATTTATCACACGTTGTTGTAAATAATGCTACGTCATTAACTGTTGCAAAATTAATATACATTTCTATATTCTCCTATCTTTTAATACAGCCAGAACTTGCTCTTTTTAACTTAAGTGCTAAACAATATTCGTATGGGTTATCATAATGTCTACACGCTTTGCCAATGGAATCGATGATGTATTCCACACCATCTTCATCCACTGCAATTACAAAATTGTCACCTAAATTATGCAAGTCTCTAGCTAATTGTGCTGTCGTTGATACCAATTAACTAATCCTCCACTTACTTATTCTCTGTTATATAAGAAAGAATTTTTTGAACTACGTCATCGAGATTATCATCTTCGTTGTTATACATAATCTTATCTACTTCATTTTCAAGACCTTTGAAGTCAATTAAGTCGTGTTCAATACGTCTTTCAGCTTCTTCTTTCTTGTCTCCACGTTTTTTTAATCTATTTCTGATTGTTTTTATGTTTGAATATACATAAATTGATTTGACCTTTTCAGGTTCTAAGATTTTTTTGATTTGATGAAACCCATCAGGGTTCAAAATTATAATTCTATCTTCATCTGTATCATAGCTATCTATTGACGATCCATAATACCAAACACCATCTACAGTGTCGTAAGACCTCCACTCTGCGAAAAATCCGCTTTGAATCAATCCTTCAAATTCATCGTTAGTGATAAAATGATAATTCTCGCCATCTTTTTCACCTTTTCTTGGTGGACGGGTTGTGTAAGTTACAACCCGTTTAAGTCCTTTTTTAGCCAGTTTTGAAGCTATGGTGTCCTTACCACTGGCTGTTTTGCCAAGTAATACATAAATCATATTAATAAATTCACTCCTGTATCTATAAAGTAAACAGCTAAAGTTGAAAATGTTAATAAACCGGAAAGTACTAAAGCAAGTAATAAGGAATATAATATACGCCTACATAATGATAGACCACTAATTCCTGAAAAGAATATAGAAATTACAAATGAATTTATAAATAGAAATAGAAAAAATACGATCATAGTTTCTATCATATTCTTGTTCTCCTTATCTTAGATATTTCTCCATAAACATATTCTCTGTAAGAATCGGAATACCAAGACTTTTTGCTTTCTTATTCTTACTACTTGAAGATTCAATATCGTTGTTAATTAAAGCTGCTGTTTTGGTACTTACTGATCCAGAAACTTTACCACCAAGACTCTCAATCACTTCTTTTAACTCATCACGATTTCTGAATTGACTAAGGCTTCCGGTGATTACGAATACTTTTCCTGTTAAATCTGTTCCTGATACATTAACTGTTTCTTTCTTCTTAAATGTAAATTCGTTGTGACCAGTATCTGTAAATTGCCAAGCATTTTTATCCCACCAACTACTAAGTGATTTGACCATTTCTGTCCCAAAGCCATCTATTGATGAAAAATTATAATCCTCCATTCCAGACATACGCATTAAAAATATGTCAAAATCTCCATTACACACTCTAGAAATTGCTTTACTTGCAGTGTGTCCAATTAAAGGAATTGATTGTGCATAAATGTATCTAACTAAGTCTGTATTTCTACTTTCTTCAATTGATTTAAGAAGTTTATCTACTGACTTCTTACCAAATCCTTCGAGTTTATACATGTCCATCTTATGAAGATGCAGGTAATAGATATCTCTGATTGATTTTAACCAGCCAAGGTCAATGAATTTCTGAATTGTTGCTTCAGATAAACCATCAATATTCAATGCATTTTTGCTAACTGCATGACAAAGTTTACCAAGAAGTTTACCTGCACAGTTATCATTCGTACACATAAGAACTTCTGAATCGTTATCTTTTACAATCTTTGTAGGTTTTCCACAAATAGGACAGGTTGATGGGATTGTGATTGTATTGCTTTTTGTAAGATTTTCTCGTAGCTGAGGAATTATCTGATTGGCTTTATATACTGTAATCTTATCCCCAATACCAAGTTGCAGTTCTTTAAGAATGGAAACATTATGGAGTGATGCTCTATTAACTGTTGTACCATCAATTTCTACGTCATCGAAAATTGCTACTGGCGTGAGCTGTCCTGTTTTACCCATTCCCCATTCAATATCTTTTAATATGGTAACTTCTTCTTCATCATAAAATTTGAACGCCAACGAATGTCTAGGATGGTGTCCCGTGTTACCAAGTGATTTGCCATATTCTACATTATCATATGTAATAACAAGACCATCAATCGGATAACCTTTTACGTCTGCAAGGTCTTTTAGATATTCAACAATTACATTAATATCATCTGTTTTACTGTTATATTTTGAATAAGGCACAACATCAAAGCCTAATTCTTCTGCAAATTTGAAACCATCTGTAAATCTTGTAAATCCATGAGGAATCTTCCAAGCAATAAATTTTACATGACGGTCTTTTGTAATTTTACTATCTAACTGTCTAACTGATCCGCTTGCCAAGTTACGAGGGTTCTTATATTTCTCACCATTTTTAAGTTTTAAATTAATATTGTGGAAGTCTTCTTTTGTGATAATTGCTTCTCCCTCAATCTCAAACTTCTTATCCATATCAATAGATACAGGTAAATTATCAAATACTTTGGCGTTGTGAGTAATCAATTCACCAACCTCACCATTCCCCCTAGTCTCACTTTGGGTCAATTTGCCATCTTCATATGTATTTAAAACCGTAAGACCATCCATTTTAAGAGAAATAATACAATCTCTCCCATTGGAAAATTTCACTAAATCATTAACAGACTTTGTTTTCCCAAGAGAAAGCATTGGATGTGAATGAGTTACTTTTTCAAGTTTTGTTTTAACCTCATATCCAACCTGTTGCGTAGGACTATTAAGATAAACAACACCTGTTTCTCTCTCTAATTTCGCAAGCTCATCATATAAGTTATCCCATTCATAATCTGTCATAATAGGATTACCACTGTTATAATAAGCGTCTGATGCTTTGTTGAGTGTTGAAATTAATTCTTTAATTCTATCTACTTTATTCATAAATTACCTCATCATTATAATCAAGGAACGAAGATACATGTACTGTTGCACAATTTGTATTATTAAAAATCATATCAAGCGTTTCTACTGTATCCTCTACCATTGCAATCTTTTCTTCTGGAATACCAAGAGCAACTGAAAAACTTCTCAGGATATCAAGCTTTTCCTTTTTAGAAGCAACTAGAAAAATGTGGTCAGATGGAATACCATATCCATCTTGGCAGAATTTCATTTTGGACGCATACTCTTCTGTCGATGCTTTAGAGCAAACATATACATTATCTGTTCCTTTTCTTTCAATAAAATTTTGGAACAATCTAATTGGAGATACCGTAGAATACATGTCTTCTCCTGCTGTCATTTTTCTATCCCATTCTTCGTCATCAATACAATGTTTATTAACACCAAATTCATACGGTGCTAATACTCCGTCCACATCAAAGAAAATCACTGTGTCTGGTTGTAATAAATAACCCATTAATGTGTTCATTCTTTATTCTCCTTCTTCAACTCCACAAAATTCTTTAAACAGTTCCATAAATTCTTTTTCTTCTGGAAAGAAAATATCACGCTTCTTTGTATTGCTGCACCAAACAATGAAGTTATACATAAGCTGACCAAATCTTAAGTCAGGATATTTTTCACTCCAAATTGTTGCTAATTCTCTGCAAAATGGATATGTTCTATTCGGATCTCTCATTAATTTTCATCCTCCAAGGTTCTTAAAAGTTCACCTGTTTTCCCAATTCTGTATTCGAGCAGGTCATAATCCAATTTAGAATTATCGTTATTATTGTATTTTTCTGACGTAATTGTGCGTAATACTCTCATAATTACTTTTTGATTGTTTAAAATTTCTTTTTCGATATTTTTATTCATAATAAATACTCTCCTATTTTTCGTCTCTTTTTGGTTTTCTTTCACATGTCTTCTTTTCTGTACAGAATCCTGTTTTCTCACATTTTGGTTTGCATTTCATATCTATTAATGTCTTCCACTCTTCTGAATATTCTCTTAATGCATGAAGGTAATCTTTCATTAACTGATTTCTATATTCCCAATATGCTCTTGTACAAGTTCTCTGATTTGACATATCTACAACGTTTCTAAAATTACGTTTGTCTACCATTTTACTTTGATATGCTATAGGTAGTGCCATTGTCGCATCTTCGACCGGAATATTATATACATTGATAAATTTGCTAATCATATCATTAATATTACTCATCATTGATGACCACTCTGCCAACGCATCATTATTATTTGCAATTGTAGGTGGAGTTACATATTTAAATCCTTCACCCTTAGAATAATTGATATATCTCGTAGATGCTTGTAATCTGGTTGGCAAACCTCCTACATGTGTATACCATTCACGCAAAACCTTGGCTGAATATCCATCAATAATTGCATATACATCTGGAAACTCCCATGTCCTTCCGTGTTCACTTTCAATGCAATCCAAACCACGTTTGTAATTTTTTTCATTGTCTGATGTATTTGCTCCCCAACATACACCTGCATATCTTCCAATCATTGTGATAGGATATTTTGTTGTGTCTTTTGTAATTATTACTGTTCCCATTTTATTCTCCTCCAATGTGTAACCAAATTTTCTTTCTTCATCGACTCCAAGCCAGCGTTTGAAATCTTCCATACTGACTCGGAGTTCCAATGTTTTAGGATAGATTATTTCCTCTATTGAATATTCTCTAATGTCTTTTACTTTCTGCATCATTGCTCCAATCAATGTTATAAATACATTTATCGACATGTGTTACAACAAATTTAGCGTTCTCGAAATGCTTCACTACTTCTTCACTGTTAATAGTCAGTTCGACAGAAGTTTTGTTTTGTTTAGCGGTTTGTTTAATTTCTTTCTCGATAAAGGCAATATCTTCAGAATAATCATCAGATATCTTCCTAGCCTCATCTGCTGTGAACTTCTTCCTTTTCCATCCATCTGGGTTTAGAAGAGAAATAACACTAACAACGTAAGCAATAGCACAAGCAATAATCATTACTGTATACAACATTTTCATATGTTTCCTCCTAATGAAACGATTCTTTCATCTGCTTATCTCATCACATTTTTCAGCAATGTAACCCTTGTTAACAGACCAACACCACCCGGAACAGGTGTTACATAATTAGATGAAAAGAATTTATCAAAGTCTTTCGTATTTACATCTCCACATAACTTACCGTCCTTATCTCTATTGATTCCAACATCTACAATAATTGTATAATCATCAAAATAAATCCAATCTAACTTAAGTGGTTTACCAATTGCAGAAACAACAATATCTGACATTCTAGTAAAATACTTTATTTTATTCTCTGGTGTTTTGCTGTTGCAATTAATAACTGTTGCACCATTATCAATCAACATGTTTACAAGTGGCTTACCTACTATCTCACTTCTTCCTAATACAGTTATTAACTTACCTCTTAAATCAATGTCATTAGCTTCGAGCCAATCAATAATTCCTTGCGGAGTGCATGGATTGTAAAGCGAATCCTTTCTGAAACCATCAACATCTTTTTCTGGACTAATGAACTGCTGCAATATTTTTACATTGTATTTGTCTGGAATAGGAAGCTGGATGATGATTCCATCTACTTCCTCTGATTTATCAAGTTCTTTAATAATTTGGCATAGATCTGATTCGTCAAGATTTTCATAATCTGTAATATGTACATGATTGAACTTGATCCCAACATACTCACAATCTTTTCTTTTGCCATTTACATAAGAGTTACTTGCTGCATCATTCCCAATCTGAACCACTGTAAGGCAACGCTGTCTTGGTGATTTTTCGCATAACTCTTTTAGTTCTTCTTTTAGATTGGCTGCGTATTCTTTACATGAAATTTTAATCATTTGATTCTTATTTCTCCTTTACATTAAACTTAACCATGTTTGTCTGTTTCTACTTTTGTTATTCTCCATACAGATTTTAAATGCCATAGGCTCTGATAATAGCAAGCATCTTTCTTTTGCTCTAGTTATTGCTGTATATAATAAACATGTATCAAGCAATGTGTAATGAGTCATATCCGTAATAATAATTACAGATTTAATTGATTGTCCCTGTACTTTATGAACTGTCATAGCATACGCCAAATCAATCTGACCTAATTCGTTTCTATTGTATTTAACAACTTTCGATTTCCCATTCATCTTATATTCAACATTAAAAACTGTTGTTTTTTCATTACCGTCATACTCAGTTTTAATATCTTTGATATATCCTATCTCGCCATTAAATACATTCTTGTCATAGTTGTTATCTGTCTGCATCACTTTAGAACCAACATAAAATGTCTTATCTCCGATTTTCATATATTTTTGAGTCTTGTCTGCTATTAAATTCACAATCTTTTTGTTCATTTCGTTTGCACTGTTCTCACAATTCTCACGTCTTGGTGTTATGATTACAACATTATCAAGACCATCTTTTTCAACTACTTTCATATATGTTTTTATTGCAATTGACGATAGACTTTCTCTTGAATCTCTGAACATATATGTCATATCTTGCAGTTCACCGTTGATAATTTTCAATTCCGGTTGTTTTATTGGAAATTTTCCTTCACGAATTTTATTTGCGTCCATAAGAATTCCAGACTTTTCAGCCTGTCTAAGAACTTTTGTCAATTTGAATATTGAGAAATCATCTGTTTTTTCAAGCAAATCACCAAATATATTTCCATATCCTATTGGTGGTAACTGTCTGTTATCACCACACATGATAATTTTTTTGCCAGTCTGTATTGCAGAAACGATTGATTCAAATAGATACGAATTAATCATCGAACATTCATCTACGAAAATAACGTCTTGTTGTAATGGTACATCTGAGTTAAATGCAAAACCATTTGGACTATAGCCAAGTAATCTATGAATTGTAGATGCTTCAAAACCTGTTGCTTCAGTTATTCTCTGACCTGCCATTGCTGATAAAGCACAACAGGAAATTGAATATTTTGCATGTTTGTAAACATTAAGAATTGCTCTTGAAACACAAGTTTTACCAACACCTGCGAATCCAACTACTATTACAACATTGCTTTTTACGCTGTTTTTGACAAGTTCTTTTTGTTCTTCTGTAAGTGTAAAACCTTGATCCTTTTCTGACTGTTCTATTCCTATTCTTATATCTTCTTCAGTTATCTTTAACGGAGTTGTATTATTTAATCTTTTTAACTGTTCAAATACATTTTTTTCAGATTCGTAATACTCCATAAGACCAACTTTGTCATAATAGAAATGAAGATTTATTTCTTTATTTTTCTCATTCTCAATGATTGATTTAAAAATATCTGTGCATTCGTTAATGTTGTCAATGACAGCATTTTCAAGTGCATCTATATCAACCCATGTATGTCCTTGATTGTTTCCAATATCTTTAAGGTAATATTTTATAAAAGCGTAAGTTCTTTTTGCAGAACATTTGATTCCTGGATTTAGTTTTAACGCAAGTTGATCCACTGTCTTGAATCCAAACCCTCTAATATTAAGCATGATATATGGGTTACTTAGCAACTTTTCTTTTAATAATGTTGGATTTGGTTCATTGGAAAGCAACTTTTTGATTTTTGCATAAGTAACTCCAAGTGGTTGAAGCAATGTTAGAATGTCTGAAATAACATAATTATCAATTACTTTCTTTTTAATTGAAGCATATGTCCTGTCCCCTATTCCTTTCAAAGAACGAATATCAACATTATCATTGCCATTAATAATATCTTCTACAATATTTGGATATTTTGCTAATAATGTTTCTGCTTGGTTTTTCGTAACAATTGATTGCAAGAATTTCTTTTGTTGTTCTTCTGTTTTGGGCGTTATAGATGTAATAATCTTTGGCTTATACTGATAAGATTTGTATTTACTATTGTAATCTAACGTAGCAGTTACTTCGTATTCTGATCCAACATATAACTGCTGCATGTTTCCAGCTAATATAGACATTCGTTTACCAGAAGTTGATTCAATACTTTCAAATGGAGAATCAGGAACTTCATCGTATTCTGGTATTTCGTCCTTCGTATGGAATACAAATACCCCATACGAAGAATCATCATTGTAATATCTTTCTGTAACTGGAACACATTTAAACTTTACTTCTTCTCCAACTTTCATTGAATATCTCCTTTATTTTGACATTTGTATGTGACGATCCGAAAGCCATTGTTCGTATGTTTTCATCTCTTTTACAATCGCTTTGTCATCACTCTTTCTATACAACACAGAAACTTGTGTTCCTTTTTTAATTAAGTCTTCATAAGATTTTAATTGAGAATGCCAACAAGTTACTTCTATAAGCCCATATGCAGAATACAACCATACAAAAGCAAACTGTTTTCCTGTTCTGTCTTTTTTCTTTTGAATGTTTGCAACAATACCTACAACAACTCCATCTCCACCATCTTCAACTTCGTCAAAATCTTTTTGAATATATTGGTATGCTTCTACAAATGGATTTTTGTCAATAAAAACAGATAATGCTTCAAATTCCCATAGGTTTTCATTCTGTAGGTATTTGTCACAGAACGTCTGCATTGACTTGTCAAACTTCTCTTTTTGCAATTTATTGAATTCTTTTTCTTTTTCTATGTTATATAATCTTATTCTCTCTTCTTTGTCTTTGATAACTCCACCATCAATTCCATATTTTTCTTTAAGAATTGATAGTTTTGGCAATGTTTTTACTGGTGTAAATTCTTTTTTCTGATATTGACCTGCTGCAAAATTAATTAATAATTGACGCTTATCCTTACATGGAATTGCACCAGCCTTTGCAAGTGATACTACAATAGACACTGACGGAGACATTCTTTCGTAGAAATCTTTAAAGTTCTCAAATGGTTTTTTATTTCTTTCTTCGATCAATGCATCTACGAATTTTTCTCCAACACCCTTGATTGCTTCAAGACCAAACAAAATCTTGCCATTAAATACTTTGAATCCACGTTCAGAACGATTAAGATGTGGTGGTAAAAGTTCAACTCCAAAGTCTTTTGCATCAAGAATATATTTGTTCAATGCGCCATAATCATCTCTTTTTTGATTTAATAATGCACAAAAGAATTCAACTGGATATTTTGCTTTAAGATATGCTGTTTTAAGAGTCAAAAGCGAGTACAGGGCGGAATGACTTTTGTTGAAGAGGTAATTACCCTTACTTGCTAAAAAATCACTAATTTCTTTTGCAATATCTTCTCCATATCCACAGTCAATAATTTCTTTATATATTTTTTCAGACTCTGTTTTTATAAGCTTTACATCCTTCTTGCCTACAGCCTTACGAAACTTGTCTGCTCCACCGTAAGTTCTTCCACCAAAAATACGTACTATATCCATCATTTCTTCTTGATAGATCATACAACCATAAGTGCTTTCCAAAATTGGTTTCATATCTGGATGCATATATTCAACTGTCTTTCTACCGTGTTTGCACTCAATATATTCATCCAACGCACCCATACTGTCAGGTCTGTACAGAGCCAATACAGCAGATACATCTTCTAGATTTGATGGTTGAAGTCTTAATAGAAGGTCTTTCATTCCCTGTGATTCAACTTGGAACACACCATTTGTTTTTGCTGAACATAGTAGTTCATACATTTCCTTATTGTTTAAGAAATCTGGATTATTTGCATCAATCTCCCATTCATCAATACCTGCATATTCAACAGCGTATTTGATTGTATTTAATGTATCTGCCAATCCCAAACAGTCAAACTTAATAATTCCAATTTCTTCAACGTTCTTTTTGTCTACTTGAATTACATGCTCACCTTTGCTACCAACTTTCATAGCCATGTAATCTGTAACTTTTGTATCTACAATTCCAACTCCACCTGCATGAACGGATGTCTGTCTAACTCTTCCACTTATTTTTCCTGCGATGTCAAATAGTTCTTTGTAGTCTGCATATTCTTCATACAATGATGGATTGTTATCTACGCATTCTTCAAACGTAGGATATGTAAACTTCTTGCTGATTTTGTCACAGATTTTATATGGAATCTTTAATACACGACCAACATCTTTAATCGCTACAACCGGAGTGATATAAGAAAAGTTGATAATCTGACATACCCTATCTGCACCGTATTTATCCATTAGATACTGAACAACTTTTTCTCTATCAGAGAAATCGGTATCAATATCAGGCATAGATACACGTTCTGGGTTAAGAAAACGTTCAAAAATCAGATTGTATGTAATTGGATCAAGCTGAGAAATTCCAAGCAGATAATCTACAATAGATCCTCCGCCACTTCCTCTTCCGTCACCTACGTAAACGCCATTATGTTTTGACCATTTTATAAAATCCCAAACTATAAGGAAATAACCGTCAAAACCCATTTGATGAATGATTCCAAGCTCATAATCAAGTCTTTTTCTTCTTATTTCTTTATCTTCTTCTGACAATTCATCTAGTTTTCTTGTTTTCCAACCATCTTCACAAAGATATTTCAAGTATTCAAAATTGTCTTTAAAACCATCAGGCAATGGAAATGTAGGCAACTGCGGAGACTGAAATGGCATACTTACATCATCAACCATATCAGCAATGTAATCAGACATTTCAATTCCTTTTGACACATTATCATGTCCGATTTGTTTGTCCATTATTGAATGAATTTCATTTTCTGATTGTACATAGCAACCATCATATAGTTCTGTCATTGTTTCATTATCACGAGCAATCTGAACATGTCTTGCTTGATAATACAAATCTTCTTCTGTGGCAGCATGAGAATCAGTTGTAATTGTATATGGTGTATTTGTTACTTCTGATAATTTAAGAATTTTTTGATTGTAAATAGATTGGTCTTCTGTTTTATGACTTTGCATTTCAAGAAAGAAATTTGGAAAAATACTTTTGTATTCATTGATATAATCTACGCATTTATCAAAGTCTTTTTCACGAGCAATTTTGGATGCCAAACATGCAGAAAGAATGATTAAATCTTTTGCGTATGGTTTTAACATTTTCAAATCTGTTCTAGGCTTGTAATAAAATCCTTCAAAATTACTTTTTGTAACAATCTCGTTTAAAGCAATTCTTCCTTTTTCATTCTTCGCAAGTGCAACCAAGTGAAAGTATTTATTGTCTGGATCTTGCACTTTTATATCAAAACATTCGTAAAGTTCTACTCCGTAAATCATTTTCACATCTGGATACTTACTTTTTAACTTGTCAAAATAAATCCAACTGTATTCATTTCCGTGTTCCGTAATGGCAAAAGCATGTAGTCCAATCTCTTGCGCTCTTTTTAAGTATTCTTCAGGATGGGAAAATCCATCCAAAACTGAATACTCACTATGATTATGTAATGAACTAGCCATATTTTATCTCCTACTTAAATTCATAGTCTTTTACAATTACTTGTGGTGTTAAAATTCCTTTGTAATTATTTAAACTAACTGTTCCTACAACATCCATTGTTCCAAGAAGTCCGTCCGTATCAGAAAACATACTATTGATAATTGCATCTTTTTCTTTATCAACTGAGAACTTTACAAATGCAAGTTCATCATTGTAAATGACTTTCCAACTATTTGACTCTTTCCCCATAACAAATGTATCTTCTTTTACAACAGGAATATTTGATATATGAACATAAGGTTCTTTGATCCCTTGTCCAAACAAGTCTTTTATATCATCAATTTCTTTTACAAATGATATATCAATCTCACTAACATCTTTGTCAAAATCAACTTCGTAATATGCTGTAAAATCAATGTTTTTCCACATTGTATTTATTCTACTAATTGCTTTTTCAACATTGTTTCTGTTGATACTAAAACCTGCTGCATTATCATGACCTTGTACAAACTCAAATAGATTGGTGCTATCAAGTTCATTCTTTAGACTGCCAATTGGACTATGATCAAAGTTTCTGCAAGAACCACCATAGAACATTCCACCATCATCACGTAACTTCTGTCTTCGTAATAATAAGCATGGTTTATTATATTTATCTGCAATTTTCATTGCTACAAGACCAGTCAATGTTTGGCTAAGAACATTAGAGACATTGACAAAAATTGCTTTGTTCTTATATAACTCGTTCTGTTTTATAATATTATCAATTTCATCAACGCTTTTAGACACTTCTTTTCCCTGTCTATTTTTAGCGTTATAACAAAGTCTTGCTGCTCTTGTGTAAATATCTTCATCCGTTTCTTCTGTAGCACCACGTTTTTTATACTTAAACACTTCATCAGTTTCAATAAACGCTCTGAATAATAAGTCTTTGTCATCCTGATTACCAACTCTAATCATTGCATTTAAGATTGGTGTTACGTAAAATTGCACAGAAATAATGTTCACAACATCTTTCATTGAGTATGATTGCTTATCAATAAGTGCTTTAAAAACCTTACTTCTAATCTTGTTTAATCCTGTATTGACATAATATCTTGTCTCAAATTCTCTCATGTCCATTACATCACTAATGTTTGACAGTGCTACCATATCAAGAAAATCATCTGCGTAATTCTCCCAAAGCTCATCATCTACAGCTTTTAAGAACTTATATACAATACCGCCACCACAAAAGTTTTTGTTTGGATAATCGCACATCTGATTATTTACAACAATTGCATACGGATTCTTTTTATCACAAATATGATGATCTAAAACGATAACGTCAATTCCGTTTTCATTCAATTCCTTACATTGAATTACATCATTACTTCCTGCGTCTGGTACAATTAATAAATCTATATCTTCTGGAATTGTAATATCTTCAGAAATTCCATGCTGTTTTTGCGTATGCAATGAATATGTTATATTTGCTTCAGAATTTATCTTTTTTGTATATCTTATAATCTCGCTGGCAGAACAAAAGCCATCAACATCAGGATCTACAATTACATGAATTTTTGACCCTCTGTCTAAATGTGATATATAACATAAAACTGCTTCGTGAATATTGTCGAGCATCGAATAGTCGTTAATACATGATTCGTCTATGTTTAAATATTCTTTCCAATTTTCTACACCACGATTTAGTAGGATCGTTTTTTGTACGTTGTACTCATCGTTTAATGAGTCTTTGATTAATCTATATTTCAACAAATCACTCCTATCGTAATTTATAAATATTCTTATTTAATAATTGTTCAAATTTTTCTATATTATCTGTCGGTGATTCTTTCTTAGATAAAATTCCATCTTTATCTATCAATGCATAAATCTCAACTTCGTCTATAAAACGCTTTGCTATAGAATCCAATTCTTCTTTTTCAACATCCTTGTCAAAAACAAAAATGATCGGAACACAAAGTCTTGTTAGTTTATTAATTTGACATTGCGTTATCTTTTTTCCACCAGTTGCAACAGCTTCTTGATATCCAGCATTCCATAATTGCTGAACACCCTTTTCTGCTTCTACAACAAATACTCTTTTTTTCTGTTTTATAAAATTGATTGTTTTATACAGACCGTATAAGATTTGTGACCTTGCACATTTTTCAAGATAGATAAATTTCATAGTATCTTCTGGCACTTCTCTATAAAAATACCTTGCTTTTACACCAACTAAATTTCCCAAATCATCTCTTATAGGAATTGTTATTCTGTTACTTTCTTCATCATATCCAATCTCAAATTCTGACTGTGTATCGTAATCAACATTATCTTCAAGAAACATGTCATTTACATAAGGCTTATAATAGGAAAGAATTCTTTCAGAGATTGGTTTTAATGGTTTTTCCTCTTCTTCCACATTGTCATTTTCCTGTAAATCTAACAACATTTTCGTCAATTTAAGACTTTCTGGAAGTTCATCTTCTGGATTAGAATAGTAATCTATATCAAGAACATCACAAATCCATTTGATTGCATGTGGAAATGTTTCGTTCTTATAAAATTCAACTAAAGAGATTAAATCAGAACCTTTTCTTCCGTTTGTTATATCTCTTGTATAATTAATGGTGGTTAAATTGGTATTTTCATACACACAAACCGCTGTTGTGTTATCACCATCTGGATTTGCACATTGATAAAACCCATCTCTATGTTTGATATGATGACATCCAACTTCTTCTAAAACTACTGGTATTAAATCATTTTCTAGTATATTTTCTTTGAGAGATTCGATATCCAATTAAACCACCACTTCCTTTATTTTTTAATAATTTCTCCGACTTCCAACCAAATGTTGTAATCTAAATTTATTTCAAATAATGTTTTTTTCTTTGCGCCAAATCTGTTCTTATCACAAACACAACAATAATATCGTTTTGTCTCGTCTAACGAATGAACTGTATTAGTCCCCCAATCTGTTGTTGTAGTATATCCATATTTATGAAAATCTGATTTTGGAATTTCTTTGAATAAAAACAATGTATGTAAGACATGTTTGATTGATTTACAGTTTGCAATGTTACTTGATGTAAGCTCGTCTGGTTTTACAAAGTTTGCATCGTCCGTCAACTGAATTGACAAGTAGCCAAACATATTAAGATCCTTCGCAACTTCTGTAAGCCTTGTTGCTGTTACTTTCATTGCTGCCCAATCACCAGTTGTGGAAATGTCATTTTTGAATGTATCATAGAAAAAATAATCTATTCCAAGAGTAAGATGTGCTTTTCTTATTTCGAATTCAAGTGTTTTATCATCATATGCAGAAGCAACATCTTTTACAAAAATAAGACCTTGTGTCTCTTGTTCGATCCAGTCTGCAATCTGCATAATCTTTATGTATTCGTCAGAGTTTGCAGCGACTCTCTCTATATAATCTTCAATAGATTCTGTAATATCTCCCCATTCGTCACGTTTCTGATAAATAAATTCACCTTTGTTATCTTTGTATAACCCAAGAGTGAATTCTTTTTCTTTCTTTTTTATCTTTAATCCGTGAATTTCTTGGAACTCTGGATTGTTAATAACAGTTGTTATTAATGCATATCTTATTTCTTCAACAGACATCTCGTTTAAAAGAACAAAGACTTTTTCTTTTAATACCAAAGTAATATAAGCAATTAACTTTGTCATAAGTCTACTTTTACCTGCATTACTAAGCATACCAACAGCCATTACAGACTTCTTTTTCATTCCTCTTGTGATATCATTCATAATAGGAAATGGCATTTGAAGTCCCAAGTCAGGTGTTTCCATACAGTGCAATAATGTTGTACGAATATTGCTATTTAATATTTCAGCTTCTTCGTTCGTTAAAATTACAGTATGAATTCTATCTGTTTTTGAACGGATCAATCTGTAAATATCCATTGCTGATAACATTTCAAATTTAGGATGAGAAACAATCTTACTTACATCAAAACCATTTCTTTGATATTCTCTAAGTAACGAATACTTTTTAAGGACTTCATAGTACCCAGCCATATTGTCTGGTACTGAAAGTTCCATCCATTTTTCAATTGTTTTCCATCCACCATATTTTTTATACAGGCTTAATCTCTCAGATTCTTCTGCCATGTATGTACTAACAATACTTCTGTTAAATTCCTGGCTGCGAGTCTTATATAAAATTTCTGCATTGTCATAAAAGAACTTTGTTGCTTCATCATAAAAATCATATTTTGACCTAATGTTATTACCATGTTCTACAAACAAATCTGGTTTTTTGTATATGCTTCCAACGAGCAATATTTCATTTGTTACGTTACTAATTATCTCCATTGAAAACACCTGCCTTTAAATTTCATCAAGCATTGAATTGATATCTATTGCATTATTCTCTTTCTTTGTATTTGAATTTTTAACAATGTCATTGTATTTAACAAAGTCAATGCTTTCTTTCTTCTTTTCTTCTATATCAATCATTGCTAATTTTTGTTTTTCTTTCCAATCTAAATACGCATCGTATCTGGAAAGCAAAATAGACATGTCATACCATACTCTTGAAATACCATCTATATTCTTGTCACGTTTTCTTTGTTTTTCCGCATTCTGTAAAAGAAAATTTCTTTTTTGTTGCCACATGTCCAATAAGTCTTCCGGTGGAACTGGCTTGCTAAGTCCTTTGTAACTACCATTAAAAACTTCGCTCATTCTTACATAAAAATATGATGGCACAAAAGTTAAATCATACATGTCCATTACATATTCAAACAATTGATTTCTTGGATTTTCACTTTTTTGGATTTTATCTTCGTACTGTTTTTCCAATGTTCTATATTGGTCAATTTTTTCAATACATTCATCGACAGTTAATGGTTTTTTCTTTTTTGAAGTCTGATGTTCTACAAAACAATCACAATGAAAACATTTTCTAGTATTTCTTTTTTCGTCTACTATAAAAAAATATGATTGCTCATCTTCTTTTTCTAAATTTATTTCATTTTTACAATATCCGCATTTGTATTTTTTACTTCTAGCCATTTTTTCTCCAATAGTTACACCAGCATATAAAAATATACTGGCGTAACGTTTTTATAAATTTAGTTTATTTAGCAGAAACAATATCGTAATATTTCTTCAGTTCTTCAATGTCTGTCAACTTCATATAAGCCTTTGGAAGACCTGCTTTTGTAATCTCTGTCTGTTTTTTGTTCTTTTCTGTTGCAGGAAGTGCTGTAATAACAGCTTTGATTGCATCACAGTAATCCTCTACTGTTTTAAGGTCTGAACCTACATTTGTTTCAGACTTCTCTTCAAACTCTGAATCATACTTAGCATTATCTTTTTCAACAGCCTTGAGTTCTTTCTGGATCGCAGAGTTCATGTTGTTCTGTACAACAAAGTCTTTTTTGTCTTTATTCTTTGTGATTGCTGTCTGCCAATCAAGAATGGATGGTTCAATAATTACTTCATTCTGCTGATGTACAAGAGTTCTGTCTTTGTTGTCAATAAGACCTTTGATAATTCCATCATCGTCTTTAAACATACGGATTACAGTTTTGCAGTTGTATCCAACATCTTTAAATCCATCAGGAACAAATGCACCAGTTCTTACAGTTTTAAACTCACCATTCTTGTCTTTAAACTGATCGGTTTCTGGTTTCTCTCTTGATGTAACAGCAAAGTGTTTTCCAGATGCAAGAAGATCAAGAATTAAATTCTGACCATCAAACTTCAGTGTTCCCCAATCTTTCTGCTCCATTCCTGCGCCTTCGATTGCAACTTCTTTTGACATTCCTGTAAGTTCATTTTTCTTAGCTCTTACGGTTGCTCTCTTCTTTGAGAATTCAATAATACTCTGCTGTTTTGCTGTGTAAAGAAGTGTTGCTCCGTCAACAACAATCATGTCTGGTCTAAATGGTTTTCCATCAGAATCAAGATATACTTCATCTGTTTCATTTCCGTCATCATCAAATTCGTAAAAGTCATCTCCGTCTTTTGCCCTCTTAATAAATTCGCTCACCTCGGAAAGTGACTGTGTGTATACGATGTAAATATTCTGAAGATCATAACCCTCTTCTTCGTACTTATCTAAGTATGTGTCAATACCACCGTTTTCTGGATCAATAAACAATACCTTAAACGGACTTCCATCTTCATTTACAAGTTTCATTGACTCAAGACAAAAGCTAGATTTCCATGTTCCGTATGCTCCATAAAGTAAAAATCCAAGTCTTGTCTTAATTTTCTTTCCACCACGTCCTGTTGCCATGTGTAATTCCTCCTAAATTTTAAAAATAATCACTTCGTTAGTTGCAGATTGGTTTTTACCAACCTGCATTATCATCATCTTCTGAACCTGCGTGAACTGAACCCCATGTACCATTTTCAGAACCACCAAAGTCTTTAGCAGCTTCTTTGGATGCCTTGATTGTTTCGATTGCTCTGTCAATCTCTGCTTCTGTGTATGTTTCTGTGTCGATTGTCTCCGGATCAGCACCAGTGATAATAAGTTCACGAACTGTAGGTGTGTTTACACGCTCCATATTATTTTTCTGTCCCCAACAATCTGTTGTCTCAACTTCTGTTGTATCTTTTTCTACAGAAATATTTCCCCATACTTTGATACTTGTGTATGGCTTAAGCTGTTTTGCGAATACACGAGCAAGACCCATATCTGTAATTACAAATTCTGCATCTTCAATGGAATCGTAATTAACAATCTTTGCTTCAACAGTCGCTTTTGTTTTATCATCGTTTGGTGTGACTGACATAAATACAATTGTCTGTGTGAAGTCTGCAAGTGAATTAAAATCTTCTGCTTCAAAGTCAATATCTTTTGCAAGTGATACCTGACTAGGAACAAATTTTGTTGTATGACTGTCATTGTAACTTCCATACTCAATTCTTCCTTTTACAAATACTGTCTTATCATCAACGAGATGGTCGGAAATCTCTTTTGCAGCATCAAATTCAACAAGAGTTTTCTTATTGTTTACATCGTTGCCTTTTTCGTCTTTTACTTTTTCAACACCAACTTTTACACCCATCAGCCCATAACCTTCCTCATTGAATGTAAAACGGTCTTTCCAAGGAACATCTTTTGAAACATATTTACCTGTTTCGTTATCTTTTTTTGAAAACTTGACAACATCTCTTTCCATTCCATTTAAACCAACATACATTGTAGAACCTGGATTGAATTCAATTCCAAAACTTGTTGATCTCCAAGGCTTGTTTGTTTTTGTAAGCTTTTCGACATAGAAATTATCTTTCTGTGTACCACTAACCTTACCTCTTACCTGAAATGTTCCTTTTGTCTGTGGTAAATCAATACCTTTTTTCTTTTCTGCCATCAGAAAATCCTCCTTAAAAATAAAAAATTTATGTAAATATTGTTAATAAAACAATCTATCTAAACGCCCAACCGGACGGAACACAAAAATAAATTTATGCAAAAATCTATATGAAACAGCGATTTTATGGTGTTTTTATGTCAATATATTGTATTTATATTATTTATAAACACTATATATAGTGTGTCAATTTTACAAGAAACCAAAGGTACGCTGTGCAACCTCTAAATTTATATTCTCTATTCAATTTTGATTTGAAATTGTGAGCGAATTGCTCAAAAGTGATTAACTGATTTTGTATGCCAATCTTGTATCTGTAAAATATACTTTATTAATTCTGCAATGCAAATGATACTCGTCATATTCTAAATCTTCTATTTTACTGTCTTCATAGATACTAGCACCAGGACTCTTTGATGGAAATGTCACTCTTGATCCGTCATACTTTTCATATGCTTCGCAATAAGACTCCCAATCATCTGCAAGAACTACTCTAGACTGATGATCTCTAATATCTTTATTCTCATCTATAGCAAGATTAGTTTCGATAATCTCTATCATTGGTTTGTTCTCCTATTGAAATTAATCCAAAATATCTCCTGCAATCGTAAGTGTAACATTTATAATTACTCTTGCAACAATTGGTGCAAACACCAAACATTTGATAATTGTCCATCCAATCATACTTCCTGTAAGTGTCCCTGCGTCATATGCAGCACATGCAACAATAATCGGTTTAATAAATAACAACCAACCACCAGTGTAAATACCAAGTCCGATTCCAACGATAATGGTAATCCAAAATAAAGTTTCTCTCATTTACTTACCCTCTTTTTTAGACTTCTTCTTTGCAGCAAGTTCAGCCTTTGCAAGCTCATTATCTAACTTGGCAAACACAGAAGTCATCTTAGCGTAATGTGGTTTCTTGGATTTTCTTTTCTCTGCTCTCGCACATTCTTCCTTAACCCACTCTTTAGTTCCTTTCTCGTAAGGATTTTTCTTGTAAGTATAAACCTTACCTGCGTCTCTTCTTTTCTGCATTCTTTCTTCTCTTGTCATGTTTCTTATCTCCTTTTCTTATTTATTCTCTCCAATGATATGGAGTTCTCCATCACAATAATGATCCTGAACATATAACTTTTTCAGCATTGTTGTGATGAATCTCTTGCATTGTCTGGCAAGAAGTGGCTCAAAATCTATGTCGTGTATCTTAGCTAAAGTCTTGCATCTGCGAATCTGATTAGTTGATGGTCTTCTGTACTTATGTGGAATCTTCCACTTGCCATCTACTTTCTTGATACCACACTTCTTACAGATATGTATTTCTTTTTCCCATGAGTCACACGGATCATCGAAATTACAGAAGTGCTTAATCTTGTACTTCTTAATCATTTCTTTGTCACAATACGGACATCTCATAATTTTTCACCACCTATGATTATTATTCTCCACTTTACTACCGAATTTAAAGTCCTCGTTTGAAAGTGGTAAGTCAACCAAGACTGATAGATTGCACACGATTCGAACGTGTTTCTTCCTATTAATAATGCATCACATCGTTAAGAAAGCGAAAAGAACAGGATTACATTATTTTTCAATAAGATATTCTACCAATGAACTAACAATCTACTTTGCACATTGAAGAAATGAGGCGTGCAAAACATGAATGCAAAAATCAAATGTTTTCTGCGTCAAGTTGACTGTACAGGACTCGAACCTGTGACCCTCTCTTGCAATAGATGTTCTTCCCACTGAACTAACAGCCAAACCATTTTTGTAAAATGTAAATACCCTATGTTGGGGGTTAATGCCATATGTCATTCGTGCTGCTTGCATAACACACGAATGTAAAATACAGAAATTGAGCACTTTTGTACCGACTTCATCATTCTTGCTCAGGGAATAAGTGTCTCATATGGCTAATACTGGCAACGAGACTCGAACTCGTATGGTGTGTTTTTACCGATGGATTTTAAGTCCATTGCGTCTACCAATTCCGCCATGCCAGCTCGATGTGCATTTCTGCACATCTTTTGCACTATAAATAACCCATGAAAGGAGTAATATTTGTGAGACGTTCCAAAATCTCACAAGCTAGGCTGTCCAGATTTGAACTGGATCTATAATAGTCAAAGTATTATGTGCTACCATTACACCACAGCCCATTATTGCAACTTTTTTGTCTATATGGTAAGTTGCCAACCAAACAAAAGGAAGTTATGAAAAACATTGTATCTGAACTAGAATGTTCATAGAAAGAAAGGAAACGAATAACACATTCTGTGAATATTCAGATACAGTGGATCATCTGGGAGTCGAACCCAGTTTATACCTTATTAGGGCTTTCTGCTTATGAGGCAGCTCATCTTACCAGTTGATGTAATGATCCATATTTGCCAACCCTCACGACAACTATGCATATTATTATGTAGGTTGACATTTATTAATTAATTCACCATTTACTAGCTTCGCAGACAACTTACAGCCAAGTACAATCATACTGAAAACTGTTTGTCGAAGATTTTATAAAACTTTATATCTTTACTATTTACTGCTTAAACTTTACATAAAAAATAATCTTTGAATTTTGAGCTTTACTACTTGACATTTGAACTTTACTCTTTACAGTCATCTTGTAATTTATAAACGCTCAACACTGTGCATCAAGCATTCCTGTAATAATTTGCTATACTTGCTTTTTATGTTTTATTATGTTGCAAGCTTCTTTATTATTTTGATTCAGGCTATACTTGCAAAAGTCTGAATGATTGTAGTTCTAAGTTTTCAGCAAACAGTGAAATAATTTCCTATTTATATATTCTCTAATACTCTACAGTAGTTTCTGTAATAGCATTGCTAACACTTAATGCAGCATCTACTTCTGTCTTGAAGTTTGAGATATATTCTTCCAATTCATCAATCTTCTTCTTGATATCAAGTGGATCAACCAAGTCATAAGAATTTGCTGTGATAAAATCTTTCTTTGCTTTCTCAAAATCAGCAGTATTTGTTTTACCCTCTTTTGATCCATACATGTCAATGACAAATTTATCTGCTCTTTCACTCAGTTTTTCGCCATTCTCTGCTGAGATAGTTCTATTAGCATCTGCGTATTGACATCTCATTTCATTTAAAAGAAATTCCTCAAACTCAATGCCATGATTTTTCATCTCAATTGCTTCTGCAACAGTATATTCTCTGTCTGCAATCGTAACAATTGTCTTAGCATTAGAAAGCACAACTGCTCTCTTGATTGCATTTCTTCTCTTAATAAGATCTGATGCTTTGTCGTAACTTCCAACCATTAACTTCTTAGCGTCCTCAACCGGAATACCATTAATCTTTTCATTAGAATGTTTGTTTGCTACACAGAACTGTGCATCATCAATTGATCTCTCAATTCTGGAATCAATAATCTTTAACTCTGCTAATGCTTTGTGAACACTCATTTTCTCAATTGTACTCATAATGTTTTCTCCTTTAATCTTTGAAACTTAAACTTTATACTTATTTATTCTCCACTTCGTAGTGGATAAAATCATTAATTTACTAACTCTGAAATCATCTGTAATGATAAAACTATACTTTTGAGATTTTTACTCGCAGAATCTTCATGCAAACTAACTTTTCCATAGTCAATATTGATTAATGAAACCTGGCTTTCATTCACTGTTTCTACGCACCAATTCTCATCTAAAATGATGTATTCCTTATCTAGTTCAGATAAACTAAGCACAATTCCGATTGTACCGTCATTGTATTGAATAACCGCACCTACATCTAATTTAGGCTGATATAGCTCCCAATCGTTAGATATAATGTCTTTACTATCGAACACTTCTGCTGATCCATCACAATCCACAATTTTGTCGTTTTCCAGCTTGATGTAATAACCATTTTCCCAACACGCTTCCTTTATGCGTTCTCCGTTAAGAAGATGTTCGATTGCTTCAGAAAATCTCATTTCACAAACTCCTTTCTATAACCTTTAATTACTTATTCTCCATCACCGTTCTGCAAATTTTATTTCTTCACCACAAACATTGCATTTTAGATATCCAAACTCAACAATCGAATAAGGCTCAAATATGTATTTGAAGCTACAATGAGGACATTCCTTCTTGTGTTCTTCTCGAAATTCATCAATCACTTCTTGCTCATTGAAACTAATTGGAAATCCTCTATTACAGTCGCCTTGCAACTTATCAATTTTTTCTTGCAATTTCTTTAACTCTCCATCCTTGTAATGTTCATCTCTCAATCTATTATTCTCTTCTTGTAGTGAATTAATTGTCTTATCTTTTGTTTTTAATCCTTCTACTACAGACTGGAGACTTTTTATATATTCATCAGTCTTGTACTCTTCATACCATCCCATAATAATTATTATCTCCCATCATATTTAGAATTTAACCACCGAATACAATCTTCAAGAGCATCATCATGATAATCAAATTTATTACCACTTGGAGATGACCACCATGTTCCATCATGAAAATTGAAACATTCCTTTATTAAATATGGTGCAAGATCATTTACATTCATTGTCCTGATTGCATCCAACCATCTGAATTTTCTTCCCATATATGTTATTCTCCTTATTCGTGATGATCATAATATCTGTAAATTGATCTCACATTATCTTTATTTTCTCTGCTACCATCGTAGAAAACATAATTTGCAATGATTTTTGCACCAGTAGATTCCATATATTTCTTCACAGCATTCAAAGTTTTTCCTGAGTAATATGAATCGTCTACGAATACAAATTCCATTCCTTCATATATTCTCCCAATGTCATAAGGAATTTCTTTATCGTGTCTCAAGCCACCTGGCAGCAACAACAAATGAATGTCATCGTATGAATATAATTTAGAATATACAACACCAATTTCACCTGACATTACAAAGTTGCGACACTTCGTTTCTATGACAATGCGATTAATGAAAGACTTCAAAAGATTTTCATCTGATTTAATCGCAGCGTCTAATTCATTAAAATATGCTTCACCACCAACATGTGTTTCTAAACACTTTTGTACTTTTTGCATCATCCGTGGTTCTAAATTAACCACACAATCACTTCCTCTCATATTATTTTTAGAAATACTCTGCATAGCTGTGACACTATGCAAAGTTGGAATGTGTAAAATTAAACTATGTACAGATTATTTGTCTGTAGATTCAGCAATTTTAGCACCTGCAAAACCTGCAAGAATAGAATTTAAGTCGATTCCAGTTGACTCTTTCATACCATCTGTAACCTGATTAAGAGTGTTCATGATATCTTTCATCAATTTTGAAGAGTTTCCATCTCCATACATTGTAATTTTGTCAACTTTGGCAAGAGGTTCTGCGATATTCTTGGCGATTTCTGGCATAGCTTTGAAATACATATCAAGAACTGCTGCTTCACCCATCTGTTTCATTGCTTCTGCTTTCTTCTGAATACCTTCTGCTTCTGCAAGAGCTTTTGCTTTGATTGCATCGGCTTCAGCCTGTCCTTTACTACGAATACCTTCTGCTTCCTGTTCCATAGCATATTTGTTAGCTTCTGCTGTTGCTTTCATAGCTTCAGCTTCTTTCTCACGTTCAAACTTCTCTGCTTCAGCATTTTTCTGTCTCTCAAAAAGATTTGCTTCTGATTTTCTCTGTGTTTCATACAGTCTTGCATCTGCTTCCTGCTGTTTTGCATATTTTTCTGCTTCAGCCTGTTTCTTTACAGTAGCTTCAAGAGTTTTTTCTGTGAGTGCAATCTCTTTCTCTTTAATCTCCACAGCTTTTTCCTGTTTAGCAAGATTAGCATCTGCCGTAGCAATCTCCACAGATTTTCTTTCATTTTCTTCCTGAATACTATAAGCTGCATCTGCTGAAGCCTTTTTCGTATCAGCATCTTTCTGAAGTTCTGCTTTTTTAATTTCAAGTTCATTTTCTTTCTGTGCAATAAGTGTGTCTGCTGCAATTTGAGCTTCTCTTGACTCTCTATCTGCGTTAGCCTGTACAATTGCTTTCTTCTTCTGTGCTTCAGCCTGAGCATTTGCAATTTCCAATTCAGAAGTTACCTCTGCATCATTCGCTTCTTTTTTAGCCATAGCACGAGCCTTGGCAATTTCTTTTTCGCTATCAGCTCTTGAAATAGCTGCATTTTTCTGAATTTTAACAATGTTGTCAACACCAAGATTTTCAATTACTCCATTTTCATCAACAAAATTCTGTACATTGAAGCTCACAATGTCGAGTCCCATTGCAGCAAGATCTGGTTCGGCATTTTCTTTTACGAGTTCTGCAAACTTCTGACGATCGGAAACCATTTCTTCCAAGTTCATTTTGCCAACAATCTCACGCATATTACCCTCAAGAACTTCTCTTGCAACCTGTCCAATGTAGTCAGTTGGTTTATTAAGAAAGTTCTCTGCTGCAAGTTTAAGTCTTTCTGTGTCGCTACTTACCTTTACGTTTACTGCTGCATCAACGTTAATGTTGATGTAATCTGCTGTTGGAACTGCACTTGATGTTTTTACATCAATTGGAATTAACTGAAGATTTAGCTCGTCTTTCTTTTCAAAGAATGGAATCTTAAGCCCAGCTTTTCCAATAAGAACTTTTGGATCTTTTCTTAAACCAGAAATGATATAGGCTTTATCTGGCGATGCTTTTACATATCCAGAACCAACAATTCCAATTCCACCTGCTCCTACAATCACTACAGGAACTAAAACACCAAGTCCATTAATAATCTCATTTACCATTTTTCTTTCTCCTCTTTTTTAAATATTTATACAAAAATTAGTTAGTTTAATTAAGCTAATTTAAGTCCAAAAATACATCATATATTGCTTACTATTTGATATATACATAGAGCAAATTCAGTTCTTTATTTTTCAGTATCCAATTGTTAATCTTGAACGATTACGGCAAGAATTTGTCCTCATATCTGACGTATAACCATAATACTATTACTCTTTTATCGTTCAGAATAAATTCCGAATTCTTCTCTTGAATCTTCATCGCTTTCATTTGTCAATTCGTCTTCTGTCAAGAACTCATCTCCAAGAATGAATCCATCATCTACATTTGTATTATTCTCTACTGACATTTCAAAGAGTTTCTTATGTACTTCGTCTGACAGCTCCATGAACTTCTCTAATAGGATTGAAAATGCAACCAAAATTCCTAAGAGCAATACTCCCATGAAGATCAATACAATGTTTTGGAAAATATCCATTAGAACTCACCTCCAATCACTTGATCACATTTAAAACATTCCAGTTTAATTTCAGAAAGCTTATAATATTCAATGCTATCTGCCAACTCACATTCATATTCTCCGTCTTTATTTTGATTCACATCAAGAACTTCTCTAAATCCAATCAGAACATCTTTGTCCGGTAGTTCAATTACGTCTTCAATAAATACTTTCTTGTATTCATTGTCTACATATAAAGACTCATCACTAAACTTATTCTCCACTTCGTATGGAGTATACTGACCAGGCTTTCTGTAAACTAAGATACGGAATATATCGTCTTCGAAATCATGCAGCCAAGTCTCCAAATCTGTATTACATCTCATGTATCTCACCTCACTTTATCACATTCATGAAAATCCAAAAGCATCTGATATTTATATTCTCCAAACCTTTTCTTCCAACGTTCCTTAGATTTGATATTTATATTTCCACTTATACCCTTTGCACAAAACATCTTTTTCACATGATTTTATTATTCCAGATAAACCTTTTAGCCCTACTGATTTCGCCGCATCTGTAATTGATGCAAATTCTTCAATAAAATTATTGTCCTCATCATATTTTATAACTGCTTTCTTTTTGTTTGCCATCTCCGCTTTGTATTCTCCGATATTATCTTTTTTCTCAAAACTCCATCTATAATTATTTGCAGATTGTTGAGAACCATTTAAGCATAAACTTATATCTGTATTTCTTGTTCCTGTTTTTCTTCCGGCTTCAGCAATTGACCAAAATTCATCTATATATTCACCATTCATTTGATATCTATACACAGTTTTGCCCCTAGTCTTTGAAGCAGACGAAAATCCTCTTCTCTTGCTTTCTTCAGGTGAATATTTATCATAACCTTCTAAAATACGAATAATTTGATGTTTTCCATGCTTAGTTATTTCACGAATGTCTTTAATAGATTTTCCTTCATCCCACAGACGATATATATATTTGCTCTATCAATTGTATTTTTTAATGTATCCCCACCAATTGTTTGATTGTAACCATCATTGTATGTATCGTAATATTCTATCCAATAAATTTCTCGTTCATTTAATTTTTCTTTTGGACATTCTTCTAAAACAATTAATTCAAAATTACTTTTACCATATTTTCTTATCGCCTTATGAATTGCCATATTGTAAGCTTTTTTGTTTACATTATATGATTCACTCAAATGATTTCTATATCTATACCATATATCTATACTTTGACCTATATATTTTTTATCGTTTATTTTATTGCGTATCATATATATTCCACAATAAATTTTTCTTTTTGTTATTTGTTATTCATCTCCTTCTTAGGATTATTCTCTGCGATTTCTTTTGCAACACTTGATTTACCACTTCCAGACAAGCCAACCATAACCCATAATGTTGGTTTATTCATTATTCGAACCATCCTTTCGTAAAATCATAACCATCCTTATCGTGAAAATATAATGGCTCTCTACTTTCATCTATCCATCTTTTTTCATTGTAAGGATCTAATTTATGATACTCTACATGGTCATATGGCATTTTAATGTCATAATCATCCTCAGTGGACTCAGCTAAATAATCTCTACCACCAAATGTATGATTCGGAATGCCTTCTGGAATATGTTTCATATATCTTGGTTTTACATTTTTATGACTTACGAACTCTTCTTTTAATTCTTCAATGGTATATTCTCGATTATATTCGTCAAAAATATCAATATCCATTCTATGAAATTCCAAGAACTTTAGCATATCTTCTACTGATTTATACGCATTCCCATGCCACTCAAATAAAGGTTTCCAACCATAACTCAGTTTCATGATATGTACTTCATAGCCAAAATACGGAGTATCTGTAAGCTCGTACTCATTATCGAAATACTTCATTGCAAGTTCCTTGTCCTTCATCATCATGTAATAATTTGTTCCCACGTTATCACCTCCGCTTATATATTCTCCACCAATGAAATTCGCATTTCATCTATATTTTAATACTATATATAGTGTGTGATGATATATTTATATACTACATGTAGTATTACGATTTATTGCAACACACAATATTATCTATATATCTCATAATATAGCATTTATACCAGCGCATATTTGAACTTTTTCAAAGCCATACTTATAGTAGATGCTTTTATATTCATAATTTCTGCAACTTCATTGTTTGTGTATCCATGATATTTGAGAGCAACAATGTTCTTAACCTGGTCTTTCAGCTTGTCATATTCTTTCTGAAACTTAGCCTTGAACATATAGTCTATCTCAATATTCTCCGATGAAGTCATAAGAAATGTCTCTTCTATAGCTCTATTCTCGTTTTCATTCAATGCTTCCATGGAATATACTTCATCATGTCTCAAGTATTTACCTGCATTAACTTTTCTCAGATAATTACTTACTTCATTTCCCATACATCTGTATGCAAACGTAGAGAACTTTGTTTTATCTGAATCGTAATTTAACGCAGCTTTACACAAACCAATAGAAAGCAATCCACTGAATTCTTCCATATCCAACTTGTGATCTTTTGCATATTTATATGTAAGATTATAATTTTCTTCCACCAGATTCTTTTGTTCTTTGTTAAGCATTTTATATACCTCGCAATCATTATTTGTATACTTACTTATTCTCCAAAAGAATCTGAACAAATTTACAAAATCTCAAATACTACATCTTTCATAGAAGATGGAATCATGAATGTATTTTTCCTATGAGTAATCTCATATTCTTCCTTACCATCTTCGTTTCTTACAACCTTTGCTGTGAGAATCTTTCCTTTTTTAATCTTTACACTGTCTTCTTTTTGGTCTTTGAAGACAACATCTTTAATAAATTTAATCGTCATAATGTTTATTCTCTCCTTAAAGTTTTCATATTTTACAGCTATTGTGTTCTCTATGTGATTCATAAAACAATCACTTCTTTATACCTTTTTAGAAGTTCCTCTTTGTTATTCATTACCCATTCTTCCGCATATTTCCTTTTGTTTGGATGTATGTTTCCTTTCATAAATCTTCCATCTATCAAACTTAGCACTGCTTCTTTATTTTCGTACTTGACATGCACATGTGGTTCTTTATGACCTTTCTCTTTCGTATGCATAATTATTTTTATTCCAAATTTAGAATGTACTAAATCATAAAGTTTTCCTTCTTCGTCAAAAATATAAATTGAATATTTAAGACAATAATTATCCATATATAGACAGTTCCTTTCGCTTAATGTGAATTTGTAAAATTTCCAAAATTAATTCCTTTGTATAATCTGTCCAATGCCACTTCAAATGCTCCGATTCCTGAGAAGAAACTGCTTAACTTTAAATCATCAAAAAGATATGGCATGGCTTTATACAGCTCAACAAATATGTAATATAAAACATCTACCACGATTGAATTTCCAGCTTGCTTATACAACTGCGAATTTGAAATACCTGCATTATGTGCTGCATTGAAATTTTCATCCGAAAATCCCATAAGTCTAAAGCATTCTTTCGGAGTTAATTTTCTTACTCGTAAATTATTTGTTACTGGCAAAATAGCTGTTTTAAACCCTTCTGGTCTTGTCGTTAATGTAGGTGAACAGCCCGATTTATTTACTCTTTTATTAAATGCATCAATTGTATCTCCATATTCTGCATCGGAATCATCAAATGTATCTAATGCTTGTCTAAAAAATCTTTCTTTAGGCTTGTCTTCAACAGATTCGATTCTACATACACCTGTCTCTGTAGCAGTTAATGTTGGACAAATATTACCACCATCTTGTACTCTTCCACGTCTAGTTTTAGAATCTGGATATGATAAATCTGCAACTCCACCAATTTCACATTCTATGTAACCTTTTTTGGTGGCTTGTGGAATTGCAACTGTTTTAATATCATTATCCAAAATCTGTTTCGGTTGCTTATAATCTATTGCTACTAATGCACCCATTACGGAATCTTTCTGATATACCAAATCTCTTTGACCGATTGTTCTAAACTCTGGTTTTGTTGTGCCAATAATATTTTTTGTAAAAGTATCATCAGTTAGCTTGAATCTATCTTGAACTTCTTTGCTAAGATAATATTTTTGATCAACAACGTCTTCCAATAAATCTTTCAATCTAACACCATTATCAAATGGTTCTGGAAATTTAAACTTACCATTATCCAAATCTTTCTTAATAAAAATCAGATACACACGCTCCCTATTTTGTGGAATACCATAATTCTTTGCATTAAGCACCTTCCAATACACGTTATATCCGTATTCTTCCAACTCATCAGTAAACAATTTAAATGTTGTGTCTTTAAACTGTCTACCGACAATGTTCTTTACATTCTCATAAATTCCAAAATTTGGTTTATTTGCTCTGATAACTCTTAAATATTCAACAAGTAATGATGATCTTGTCTTTTCAATATTTTCACTGTTGCAATTTGGACACTTATCACGTTCAGCCCAATGAACTGTTAATGGATTATATTCATGTCCACATTCTTTACAAGTCCAAACAGAACCCTTTTGTTTACCTGCTACAGAAAAATCCTGACACGGGCTACCTCCACAAATCATATTAAATTGTTCAAGATTTGTCTCATCAACTTTTGTAATATCACCAAGATTCAATGATTCATCTACACCATGAATTGCACAGTATGATTTTGTTGCATACTTATCAAATTCACAGAAGTTTACCAGTTTCCAATCTTTTTTGAATGAATTTATGCTTTCACATGGTAGTTGCAAATGCCTTGAAAGCGAGGAGTTTTTAAAATT
>OIYR01000014.1_pt1 | contig 109824 bp, 112 predicted proteins | sample 1588221 | NCBI WGS metagenome assembly OIYR01 (sample SAMN03283292) | human gut metagenome | biome: human-associated habitat; material: feces | host: Homo sapiens | place: Peru | collected 2012
CGAATTCCTCTGCATCGTAATCTTTCTTGAACGGATGATTTTGTCACCCGTAAGAAAAACAGCAACAAGGCAGTCGCTTTCTGCCGCCATTTCCTGCGGTATTTTAACAACAAGCTCGGTGGCATTATGCTCACCCGTATAGCCGACATATATTTTTTCTCTTGATTCGGTTATATCCCGTGACAAGTCAATATTTACTGTTCGCATAATTACCTCCAATAAAAAAAGCCGCACGAAGCGACTGCAATAACGAGGAACAGAGCCTCCCGGCTCCATTCCGTAATTTTTAGTGATTAGTGGTTTTCACTGTGGAGCAAAAGCTCCAGTGCTAACTGCGTGTTTTCATCGATGGGTTCAACATCCCAGCCTCTGTCGTAGTTGCAGACGATTTTGCCGTCCCGCTTGAGCATGAGCTTGGAAATGCGTCCGCCCTCGATACCCCACTCGGAGCCTTCCTCGTACTGCTTTATCCAGTAGTGAAAAATGTCTCCGTTTACTTTGATGCTGCCTTCTTTCCACATAATCGTGTACCTCCGTTTGTTTTGTTGTGAGTGTATATTACCGTCATGTCTGGGATATATCCAGTCATTTCGGAGGCATATAGTACACAATCATTCGGAGTAAAAACTGTGTATTTTACAGCGTTATTCCGGCTGGTGGCAGCGGTGAATGGAGGCGATGATCTGCTCCTGCTCATCCGGTTTTACGCCGATGGAATCGAGCGCCTCCCGTGTGCCACAATCCGGGCAGATGAGTGTTTCGTTGTCGAGCCTTGAAAGAGCCGGATGCTCCCGGTAGGCTTGCCCGCACCTGGGACAGACCAATATTCGGATGATGTTATTGTCCTTCATGATGTTCCTCCCCACATTTGAGATAAGCGTCTATCAGCACCGTCCGGTCAAAGTCGAAATCTTCATAGCCCTGCAGGCACGTCCGCATATAAATGGTGGACGGAACTCCGATGGGTCTGTCCTCATGCATGATGTACACGAATACCCGGCGCTTACGGATTTTGCCCGTGCGGATACCCTTGATTGGTAGGGTCAACTCATTCTTGTAATAGAAGTTCGGGAAGCCCTCGTAACGGTCCAGGGCTTTTTCATCCTCTGCGGTGACTTCCCATACAGCAACAGGAACTGAGACGCCGGACTTCTTTTCCACCGTAAGGTAAGAGCCTGTTTTGCTGCCCTTGAAAAGCAGTTCGTAATCCTTGAGAACCGATGTGCCGATGATCCGTGCCGACGGGCAGCGCATCCGCATCTGGCGGATATTGAGGTTGCTGCCGTAGGCGATGTAATAGCGTTTTTCCATAAAAAATACTCCTTTCCGAAGTTGCCTTCTACCACCGAAAGCCCGCCATCAGCGGGTTCGGGGGCCTCTGGGCTGCGTCCTTCAAGCGGCTGCTCTGCCGCTGCGGAAGGCTGCATCCCCATCCAGGCGCTTCGTGAGGAGCTCTCTTGCGGTCTTGAACTCGTCGCCAATAAAGCCGAGGCGAAGGAGCCAAGTGCGCATTGCGTATTTGGGGTTTTCGTTCTGCTGGGGCTTGGGGCTTGCCGTCCTCACCGTCTTTGCCATTTGGCTCAGGGCGAGGCAGAGCTGAATGTAGCTCTTGAGTTGTCCTGCGTGAAGTCCGTTCTGCTTGCCGTTTGCAGGCTTGTCAAATTGGAAAAGTCTAAACTCAACCGTTCCCTTTGTAAAGGTTGCGTGTAGGTTCAGCATATGGTATCGGCTGTCGTTGTAGTGCTGATTTCTGCCGTAATTCGAATTGTGACTTCTGTACCACACATCGGCAAGTTGTGACATCGTTTCAGGCTTTCTTTTGTGCATCATTTAAGTAGTCGACAAAAACGCACGGTACTTCAGTAATATTCTCAGCCTTGGCAGCCATAATTCTGCCGTGACCGGTAATGACATTATAATCTCTGTCAATTATTACAGGATTGACAAAACCAAACTCACGAAGTGATGAACGAAGCTTATTTATCTGCTCCGCACTATGTGTTCTTGCGTTGTTGATATACGGTATCAGCCTGTCAATCGGAACAAGCTGTAATTCTTTTGTTGTTTTCATCTAATTACCTCTTTTCCTTCTGAGCAAAAGCTCCATAGTATCGTTCGGGTTATCCTCAAACGGAACAGTGCAGTTTTGCTTTACAATATCGTAAATCTCATACCAGATAAGGTTTGCACTTTTCTGATACTGCTGACTCATCTGTACGAACGGTGACGAGATTACTCCGCCCGTGGTCGGGTGCTTTCCAAGCAAGCCGTAGGTGCTCGTTGCCTCCTCACACTGAATGTATCTTGCAAATGCCTGAGCATACGCTTCAATCAATCTCGGATTGACAAGCCGTTCACAACCACGCTCTTTAAGCCACAACCAAGTTTCCTTGTATATCTCATCTGCTCCGAGAGGCACTCCGTTCTTCTGTTTTGCCGAAAGATAGTCTGCCGGTTTTGGCATATCCGCACCTTCAACAACTGCACCCTCAGGTAGGTCAACGGCCTCAAGTTCCGCACTCGTAAGCACGGGTATATCGTTTTCCATTAGCCGAACAGCCTGACCTTTTTGCAATTTTTCTGCCACGGACATTGGCTTGTCACCGGCCCGAACTCGTCTGCCGCCTCTGTTTGTACCGTCCTTTGCCATATAAAATCACCTTCTTTCACAATTTTTAATACCCCGTTTGAACTGCCGTTTTTGTGCGTGACACCCTCCGCCGTTGTCCGCCATACGCCTCGCAGAGATTTTGACCCCCCCTACCCACAACTTAATTTTTAAAAATAGGTTGAATTTATCCTAAATATTGTGTATAATATTATTATCAAAGAAAAGGAGTTGTTCTTATGACTGTAAATACAAAAAATCTTGTTTCAATAACAGAAGCAAATCAGAATTTTTCCCGTGTTGCAAGAATGGTTGACGAAAACGGTTCAGTGGTTATTCTCAAAAACAATACTCCTCGTTATCTTCTCATTGAATTTGAAACTGCTGAACAGGAACAAGTAGCAAGCGATGAGGATTTGCTCGCCGTTTCACAAAGGCTCATTGATAAAAACAGACAGGCGTATGAGGTTCTTGCAAAATGATAATTTTAAATAAGAGGCAAGTTCTTCTTTTACATTCTCGACTAATTGCCGAAACCGGTGGTATAGACGGAGTGAGAGACGATGGATTGCTTGAATCGTCTCTCAACGCTCCGTTTCAGTCATTTGGCGGAATAGATGTATTTCCATCAATTCAACAAAAGGCTGCCCGACTGGGTTACGGTCTTATAAAAAATCACGCCTTTGTTGACGGAAACAAACGCATAGGAACACACGCTATGCTGGTTTTTCTCGCTCTTAACAACATTGAGCTTGAGTACACACAACAAGATTTATCTGACACTATATTGAAAATTGCAGATGGAAGTTTGGAATTTGAAGATTTACTACATTGGATTATCACACACCAAACCTAATCAGAGTCACTCTTATAGGGTGGCTCTTTTTATCTGTCTCCAAGGTCGTGGTGGATTTTGTTGTGGCAGGACTGACAAAGGCTCATCAGGTTATCTGTACTATGTGTACCGCCTCTTGTGAGCGGGATAATGTGGTGGACCTCCTCGGCAGGTGTTGTTCTGCCCTGTTTAAGGCACTGCTCACACAACGGGTGCACCTGCACATAGCGGTCACGAATTCTTTTCCACGCTCTGCCGTACTTCTTGTTGACATCAAGTGCTCGTGTGAATCGGTTGTACTGCTTTGCAATCAGTCTTTGATGCTCCTCACAATACCGTCCGTTTGTAAGTTTTTGACAGTTTGGATATGCACAACCTTGCTTTGGTTTATGTGGCATAAGTTCCTCCTTTTTGGCATAAGAAAAGCCCTGCAAATTTCTCTGCAAGGCTTTAGTTGAATATATGCTTTTAAATAATACTGCATTTTTCAAGAATGGTTTTTATTGGTTCATAAATTGCAAGTGATGGATTATCCTCATAATAAGTAAATCCAAACTTTCTGATAGGTTTCAATCCGTTTTCTTTATTATTCTTTATTATCTTTTCACTTCTCTTGATAGCTTTGATAACATCATCTATTGTCAATTGTTGTAAGCAAGATTTAAATTCCTTTTCTTCCTTATACTTTTTTAGACTCATGTAATTGCTTCCAAAAGCACTATTTATATGCTCAAGGTACTGTCTTCTATCTGCGAGTGGTGAAAGGCAATCCTTTTTATGTAAAATAATCCATAGTTCAAATGTAAAGTTACTATATCCTAAGGAGTAGTCAATCTTTTTCTGACTTTTGGCATCCTTGAGATTCTTGAGAACATTTTCAAACTTCTTTTTATGCTCATCACTGTTACTTTCCATGTCACAAATATGATAGATTTCAGGAGTGGTAAGAACAGTAGTCCTTTTGGCATACTTAAAAGGATTAGTTTCAATAATAGGTTCAATCTGTACTTTACAAGTTGCTTTTGGATTATTATTTATCTGACCTTCCAGCCATTCAAGGTACCATTTTTCAGTATTTCCTTCAACCGTGAAAGTGAATTTCAAGGTTTGTAATCTTTGTTCCACAATTATTCCCCTTTCTTAAGAATACTTTCAATAATAGGGGAAAAGTCAATATTTTTAATTGCACCGTACCTGTTGACAAAGTAGTTCTTCATATAGTCCTCACCGTTTCTTACACCGTCTGCTGTTTTAAAGTCAGACAGTCTGTAATGAGTACTGCTGTGTGATTCATCATCTCTTTCAACAAAGTTTATCTCATCTCTTCTGAATAAATCAGAGTTTAGAAAAATAGGATTATGTGTGTTGAAAATAAACTGTGCTTTATTTATATTGATTTCGTCATTATGAAATATATTGATTAGGTTCATAATTGCCATCGGGTGAATTGATGCGTCAAATTCATCTACAACAAGTGTTCCTCCGTTTACCAAAGCATTTACAAAAAGTGGAAACTCATTTATAAATCTGATTGTACCGTAGGATTCAAATAGCTCAGCTGGAATGAGAATATTCTTGTCTTTAAAAACGGAATACAATTCGTTATCATCATCGTCTGATTTATAACCCAAACCGTTTGAAGCAATACCAAATGCTTTGGCAGCATCAGTAAGTGTCTTTTCCAGATAAAATATGTTTTTATTTGAATCGTTAGTTTCTCTTGAACTTTTTATCAAATCTGAACGATATATAACTTGAAATTTATTTCTGAACCAGTTTGTAATCAAAGACACAAGTCCGGTTGCAAAAATCGACTTGAAACCATTTGTGAGAAATAACTCTTTACTGTCAAGGCTGTTCTTAGCCAATTCAAGAATTTTTGGAGTCTTTCTTTTTATACTGCTGTTTGTGTATTCTTTGATTTTGGAAGGCAAATTTACTTCAAGCTGATCATTTCTCAAAAATACTAATTTTTCATTAACAGATAGTTTTTCAAAGATGATTTTTCTGTCATAATCCTTATTAAGGAATGAACCTAAATCAATTGCAAAAGAATACTCAACAAACAAATCTTTTTCAATAAAGGATATACTAAACTCGGTCGGCTCACCTACAACATCACAATTAGGTATAAGTTCAAGGTTGGTTGATGCCATATTTGGCGAATAAAACATCTCAGAGTTGTTAATATTCCCACGCAATACAATAGCCTTCATTGTATCCATTGCACCTATTATATTTGTTTTGCCTGACGCATTCGGACCGTATACAATACTTGATGATAAGCTGTTATATACCTTACTACCGATTTTTGTTGATTGTATACTGTAATCAAGACCTTTTTGTCTTGGAACAGGCATCATAGAAAAAGTTAATTCATTTGCAAAGGATTTATAGTTTTTGGTTTTAAATTCTAATAGCATTTAAATCACTCCCTTTGATATTATTATAATCCCCATATTATTAATTATACCTTTTCTAACTCGTTTGTCAACAAATAATGGAGCTTAGTTGCAAAAATCCTGCAATTAAATGGTAAAAATTGCAATTCTACAATCAAGCATTGCACATAATAAAAGCCCTGCAAATTTCTCTGCAAGGCTTTCAAAATCTATTTCACTGTTTATATTATAGCAGATGTGCATACTGTAATTCTATGGAATTTACTGTCAACTTTCGGGAATTACAACACTTTTTAATGCGTTCTTTCTTATCTTGAACACATTGTCAATACTGCAATTCATCTGTACCGCTATTTCTTCCCAGGTTTTAAAGCACAAATATCTCAATTCAAGAATTATCTGATATTCAGGATTCTGTACGGATTTCATTGTTCTCACAATATCTCGCTTTAAATCAACAAGGCTGTCGATGTCCCTGTTTATTTCTTCCTGTAAATCAACAATTTTTACAACAGTATCCTCAAGTCGAGAGTTACTGATACTTTGGCTTTTTGGCATATCCGATAATGTAGATGTGCATTTTGTTGCAAGAAGATTAAGTGATTTAAGCTGTTCAATTTTTGAATCTATCCTTTTGTCAAGTCTGTATGCCTGACTTAAATATTCCTTTGCCGTCATTTTATACCTCCAAATCTGCCCTTACGGCATCAATCAAATCCGCCTGCGTTTTCAACTGACTTTTTCAGCCTGCTTTCTATCTGTTTTTCTAACATTTCATACTCCGTTTCTATGATGTGCAGGGTGCATCAAGGGCGTTTACAGAACTTTTTATATATCGTATTTTTTTAGCCTTAGAAAAGTTTATACATACACCTTGATACACCTTGTCATTAGTCTGATTTACTCCAAAAAATCCTCGTCAATATCGTCATCATTACAGATACGCAAGCCCTTAAAATAGCGTTTTCTGTTTTGCATAACACGCTCAAAGCCTGCATTTTCCAAGGCAAAATAAAAATCAGCCGTATTGCGTACATACTCGTTTGTGTCGATGCAGTAATTGCGATAGGTCTGATAGAGTGCCGACGAGCTTTCTTTGAAGCCTTTTCCCACCTCGCACTTATCCTCGATAAAGTGTGCAAACCAATCGTTCTGACTGCGATATTCGCTTATCGCCTCCTGCACACATTTTGGAACAGGAATCTGATAGCCGAGTTCAATCACCTTTCTTGCGCCCTCGATTATCCACGAAAGGATTGCCTCTCCGGCATTGTCATACAAATATTCACTGTAATTCTTAATGTCGCTTTCACCTGTAATTTTGGCGTTAAACGGAATAACAATAAGTCGTCGCCAAATGCCGTCATCGGTAGCAGATACCCTAGGCAGGTGGTTGGTGTAAAGCACAAGCGTATGACATGGGGTAAACGAGAACGGGTCCTTGTATTTCTTTTCCGCAAAGATGTCATCGGTTGAACAAAGCTGTTTAACGGTTGAATCATTCAGCCTTGCACCCTCCTGCATTTCCGCTGCAATAAGCAAGCGTTTGCCCTTTATTTCTGCCATTTCGGGTTTGATATTTCTGCGACATCCTACGGTAAGCGTATCGGCTGAAATATTTCCCGAATAAAGTCCCAGCACTCTTGAAATGGAATTCCAAAAGGTTGATTTACCGTTGCGACCGTCACCATAGGCAATGATAAGTGCTTCAACATACACCTTGCCAATTACAGCAAGTCCGCAAATCATCTGAACATAATCAATAAGTTCCTGATTGTTTTGAAAGATAAGCTTCAAGCTGTCGAGCCAAAGCTGCATACCCTTTTGGCTTGGCGAAACTGATGTGATTTTAGTAATGAAATCCTCGGGTGAATGTTCTCTTGCTCCAGCTATACCCTTACGCAAATCATATGTAGACTTTGGTGTGCAAAGGGCAAAGCAGTCTGCGTCCAAATCTTTCGGAGAAATTTCAAGCATGGGGCGTGATTCCTTTAAGGTTGATGTGATATTCTTTGAATCTCTGCGTTTGATTGCAAATGCGTGATACGCCTTTGCCGACCGGTATTCCTCGTACACCTTCAACTGCTCATCGTTCATAAGCTGTTCAGCCTTTGACCTTGATGTGCTGTCGAGAATATTCTGGGCCCCGCAGTTTTTAATTTTGTCGAGTGCTTCCGTCAAGTCATTATTAGCTTCCTTGAGTTGTCGCCTTGTGAGCTCGTGAGCTACCGCCTGCGCACCCGGTTCGCTCTCCTGCCAATAATGGTTCGAGTAACGGATAAAATGTGTGGCAGGTGAATAGCGAAGCTCGCTTGAAAAATGCTTTGCAAGCACCTCTGCTTGTCCCACATCAGAAAAGTCCTTTGGTTTATAGCTTTCCGTATCGTTGTAAAGCTTTGGCGGAATGTAGCCGTCCTGCTGACTAATGCGACTATAAAAACGCTGCGCACTATGCCAGATAGTAGCAAGTTCAGATGATTCCAACGGTGGTACGCATTTCGTTGCTTCTTCAATAAATGCCTTATACGCTTTGTCGCCGTCACCGTATTTCTTTATTATTCTGCCTGCAAATCTCGACATAGTAGAATTACGGCTTCCCTCGGGAATAGCTGTATTACTATGCTGTTCATTACTCATATTCTCGTCAAAAACATCCTCGTTCAGAAACTCACTAAGATTCATACTGCCCGGATAAATTTTCACCTTTGCATTGCTTGTGCCAAAGAAAAATCTGGCGGAATCAAGTGCGTTGTCATCAAAATACGGGAACATTGAATTGACCAGCTTTTTCATATCCTTGTAAAGTGCAGAATCTGTCACATAATCAATTGGAAAAAGAATATGGAATTTCGGCCTTGCCGGCTTGCCGTTCTTGACCTTGTTGTGTGAACGGCTGTAATGTACTGCAAAGGTCACATTTGGAAATGCCTGCATAACATCCTCTGGTGTAACCCAATCCTTTGGATTTTCGGAATGGTCGTTGTCGCAGTCAACAGGCAGGCAGTCACTGCCGATAAAGTTGTTGCCGCTGCGATAGCTGTTCTTGTATTCAGCACACACATAATCGTGACTGACTGCGGATTTCAGGCTGTTCTCGTCAAGAACGACCTGCTTATGCGGATAGGAGCAGTTGCCCGGATTACCAATAACATCAGCACTGTAAAGAGTAAACATCGGCAGCACTCCCTCTCCCGCTCTTTCTGTTTTTAATATTTAACATTGTTTTAGCCTCCTATAATTTAATATTTTCGGGAGAATCCCCCCTATTATCCACTGGAGATTAACCTCTCACTTGAGCGGATATTTTTAATCTTTTTTGTAAAAATCAGTTTCGTAACCGTCTGCACGCAACGAAAGTCCCTTTGCCCACGGCGGAGCTTGTGACATAATTTTGCAGACCTCGTTTAGTGTAGTCCCCTGTTTTGCCTCAATCACCACTTCATCGTGAATGTGCATAACGATAGAACAGTCTCGCAAATTTTTCATTGCGTAACAGAGAATATCCCTTGCAGTTGCCTGCACGATGTTTTCCACAAGCTTTGGTCCGTAGGAATCGAGGCGTTCCCATTTTTTCGTACTGCCAATACCCTCATAGGTAATGCAGGAACCGCCGAACTTGTTAGTACCGACCTTCGGCTTCACATAGGCAAGCTTTCTACCGGAGGGAAGTGTAATAAATAACATTCCGCTCCGACAGGAAAAGGTCAGACCGTACGCGGTTGTTGTGTGTTCATATTTCACGGCCTCCATAGCTGCTTTATCCACCGCCCACCAGAGGTTGACAATATGCGGATTCGACTGTCGCCAAGCGTCAACAAGCTGTAAAAGCTCGTCCTCGCTAAGTCCCATATCAAGAGCACCCATAGCTTTCAAGGCTCCAACCGAACCGCCATAACCAAGTGCAAGTTCTGCAATTTTACCCTTTTGACGCAGATGACCGTTTATTCCATGCTTTTCAACCGGAACCTTGAACATCTGAGATGCAGAAGCACAATAGATGTCGCCACCTTTGGCAAACACCTCCTGTCGCCATTTTTCACCCGCAAGCCACGCAATTACTCGTGCCTCAATGGCAGAAAAGTCTGCCACAAAGAAGTGTGTGTTTTCCTTTGGAATAAATGCCGTGCGTATAAGCTGAGATAAGGTATCCGGCACATCTTCATACAACATTTGTACGGAGTCGTAGTCGCCGGCTTTTACAAGCTCCCTCGCCTGCGAAAGTTCGGCAATGTGATTTTGCGGAAGGTTCTGCATCTGAATGAGTCTGCCTGCCCACCTGCCGGTACGATTTGCTCCGTAGAATTGGAACATACCTCTTGCACGATTGTCTGCACACACGGCATTTTTCATAGCCTGATATTTACGAACCGAAGATTTTGCAATCTGTTGACGAAGGGTGAGTACATCAGCAAGGTTTTCAGGTGCAGATTTGAGTAATTTGGAAACCGTCTTTTTATCAAGGCTGTCTGTTTTTATGCCGTTGTCAGACAACCACCGCTTCATCTGAATAACCGAGTTTGGATTTTCAAGGCCTGTAATGCTTTTGAGGTTGGCAGTCAGTTCTTCACGGGAGCGGTTATCCATTTCAATAGCCTGCCTAACAAGCACCATATCAAGCCCTACACCACGGTCGTTGATTTCTTGGTCGATATGATATTCCGTCCACACTTCATCGTGTACGGGAAATTTACGCAGCTTATGCTGTATGCCCATCTCGGTTTCAACATCTCGGATATTGTACTTCTTAAACATCTCCCATTTATCCGGAGCGTGAATTGGAAGATTTCTTGTGCGACCGCTGTTTGTTTTTGTTGCGATACAGGGCTGGCAGAAATATTTGATAAGTTCCTTACCTTCTGTAAGCTTTTGCTTTTCAAGCCCCAGTACCGTTCCAACGCCCTCCAAGGATAACGGAAGTCCCATTGTTGCCGCCCATACCATTGAACATCGCCAGCCTTTTGGATTCAGGTATTCGCCTGTCGGAAACCCTAAAAATCGTGAGAGACATATGCGTTCAAATGCTGCATTAAACGCCCATTTTGTAACTGAATCATCTGTAAGAGCCGACAGAATTTCATCGGGAATTTTCTCACCGTTTGCAAGGTCAACTACCTTTACAGGCTCGGAATCTACGCTGTATGCAAACAAGAGAAGTTCAAAATTTTCCGATTCGCAGTAACGATACACTCCCGTCTTTGCAAGGCTTTGGTCGCTGTAGGTTTCAATGTCGATTGATATATTTTTCATTAGCTTGTCCTTTCATAGTTTTTTCTAAAGCAGAATATGCTTCCTTATTAAGTAAAATATTCTCAATATGAAGTGTATTGTTTTTTGTTGCCGTAATTCGTGTTATGCAGCCTTTTTGCATAATCTCAATTACTTTATGGTCGTTGCTTATGTCGCATACTCTTTTTCCGTTAAGATTACGGACTTCTACCATACACATATCTCCTTTCTTACAATATTAACTTGTTAGCTAAATAGCTAACAGTATAAGTAAAATAATCAGCGGGCAGTAACACCCGCTGTATTTGTCTAATTAAGCGTGTAACAATTCCGGAAAATCAAATATTGCTCTGTTACATAAAAGGTCACTTCGACCATCAGTTGAAAAGTTATACAGTTCCTTAATTCTGTATGTTGCGGCTTCATATGAAACATCTAAACCATTTGATATTTCATAAACAAGCTTTGCTCGTGTAAAAGGGTTGTCTAATTTATTCATATACGGTTCCGACATTTCGTCAAGTACACATTTAGGCATTAAAATTGCTGCAGAAAGATGATTAGCCTGCCATTCCATCCATTCCGTATCGCCCCAAAAATTTGTATCAGATTTGCTGTTCATCCCTGCGTCTATTCTGCATTTTATCATTGGAAGATTATCATCGCACAAAGACAACTGATCCGCTTTATAATAAAAATAGTATGGATGCAGGATTGTGTGTCCACATTCATGTCCCATAGTAAACCTGTAACGATGATTTTGATTATCTTCAAGAAGGCGCCTATCGATTATAATGGTACCTGCTTTTTCGCTGATATATTCAGCCGTATGCGTTGCCGGGTTATATATCGGTATTTTATTTGTATCATTAAATACCGTCATTCCGAGGTATATGCCGTTGTGAGACAGATATTGATAATCTATCTTGTTGTTAAGGTAAAATTCGGCAAGAGCATCAATATCAACCGGAATATGTTTTTCAAGAACTTCAGGCTGACACCGGGAAATACAATATTCCCCAATTTCATTGATTTCCGCTTTGCTTAAAATAGGTACTCCATTACGTTTCACTCTAAATGAGGGAGCTTGCATATAAATAATTTACCCCTTTCGTTTTCTGAGTTCCTCAACAAACTTTAACCAGTCTTCTTCGCTCGCATCAAGGTCACGGGCCGTACGAAGTGCTGTGGACACATAATTGTGTTCCATAATATAGTCAGGCAAATCCGGAGCAACCGAGTTCCTTTTTTTACCTGCTAAATCATACATTGTTGTTTTGTCTTCGTCACTCAAAGATAGTATTTCTGAGATTTGCTCCAACTTCTCCTTTTCCGGAGGGTTGCGGCGGTCTTTTTCAATGTCGGTAAGATAGGGGGCTGTTATTCCTAATAACTCCGCCATCTTCCGCAATGTAATGCGTTTCTCTGTACGCTTCTTTTGAAGAAAATCTCCAAAATTTTCAAAATTCGACTTCATTTCATTCACCTTTCCACGATTCCTTTTATGTCCTCTATCTATTATTTATATTTTTATAATTTAAAAACTCTGTTAGGACAATTCCAAATATTATGGTGAATCAATATTTTTGATTGCTAATATGCTTATTAGCATATTAGCTAACACTAGTATAATCCTTATTTTGTAAAATGTCAAGAAGGAAATTCATTTTGTCACAATTAGTTTTAGAATATATCCTATTTACTATTATTAAATTTTTGTCCGTGTAAATTAAAGTGAATAAAATTTAATTAAATCACATTGAAAAAATAAGCAATTTGTGGTAAAATGTTCGTAAATATCTTATTATTGAACTATATAAAAATTTGAAGAAAAAAGATTTGATGGAACGATGCAGTATTAGTTCGGCATCGGTTGCGAAACTCACGAAAGGCGACAATATTACAACAGATGTTTTGCTGAGAATATGTAAAGGACTTGATTGTGATTTTGCAGATATTATGCAGGTAATACCTGATGAAAAACCGGGAGAAAAAGAAACTTAATTTTTTCGGTAGAAGATGGATCATCAGAGGAGGAAAACTAAAATGGCAGATAAAAATACAGCCGATATTGGATTTGAAAAACAAATATGGGATGCGGCCTGCGTGCTTCGTGGTAATATGGATGCATCAGAATATAAGAACGTTGTTCTGGGATTGATTTTTTTGAAGTATATCTCAGATAGATTTGATGATAAGTATCAGGAACTTGTTGAAGAAGGCGATGGATTCGAGGAGGATATCGACGAATATACTTCTGATGGTATCTTCTTTGTACCAGCAGGTGCACGTTGGAGTGAAATTGCAGCAAAAGCACATACTCCGGAAATCGGAACGGTGATCGATGATGCCATGCGTGCCATCGAAAAAGAAAATAAGCGTTTGAAGGATATTTTGCCTAAGAACTTTGCACGTCCGGAGCTGGACAAGCGTAGACTTGGTGATGTTGTGGACCTGTTCACCAATATCCAAATGATCGAACACGGCAGTGAGAAAGACATTCTGGGACGCACTTACGAGTATTGCCTTTCTATGTTTGCTGAACAAGAAGGCAAACGTGGCGGTGAATTCTTTACACCATCATGCGTAGTACGTACTTTGGTGGAAGTCTTGAAACCTTTCAAGGGACGAGTATATGACCCTTGTTGTGGCTCAGGAGGTATGTTTGTTCAGTCTGCGAAGTTTGTTGAGAATCACAGCGGTAACATCAGCAATATTTCTATCTATGGTCAGGACTCAAACCCTACTACATGGAAAATGGCGCAGATGAATCTTGCAATTCGTGGAATTGAGCCTGATCTTGGAACCTATGCAGCAGATACATTTCTTGATGATCGTCATCCAACATTGAGAGCAGATTATATTATGGCGAATCCACCGTTTAACCTTTCCGATTGGGGATTGGATAAACTAAAAGAAGATCAGCGATGGAAATACGGAACACCACCAGCAGGAAATGCCAACTTTGCATGGCTTCAGCATATGATTTTTCATCTTGCACCGGCAGGTCGTATTGGTATGGTATTAGCAAATGGTTCCCTTTCTTCTCAATCAGGCGGAGAGGGTGATATTCGTAAGAATATTATCAATGCTGATTTAGTTGAGTGTATTGTTGCAATGCCTACTCAGCTTTTCTATACAACGCAGATTCCTGTTTCGCTCTGGTTTATCAATAAGCAGAAGAAACAACCGGGAAAGACTTTATTTATTGACGCTCGCAAAATGGGAACAATGGTGAGCCGAAAGCTTCGTGAGCTGACAGATGAAGACATCAAGAAGATTTCAGATACTTACGAAGCTTTTGTTGACGGAACACTTGAAAATATTAAGGGATTTTGTGCTGTTACGGATACAACTGAAATTGAGAAACAAGATTATATCCTTACACCTGGACGCTATGTGGGTATTGAAGAACAGGAAGATGATGGAGAACCATTTGAGGAAAAGATGGACCGTTTGACATCTGAGCTTGCGGAAATGTTTGCAAAGTCTCACGAACTGGAGGACGAAATCCGCAAGAAACTGGGGGCGATTGGATATGAAGTGTAATTGGAAAGAATGTACACTGGGAGATTTGATTACTTTTCAAAGAGGACACGATTTGCCAAAAAGTCAAATGATCAATGGAAAGTATCCTGTTGTCGGGTCAAATGGGATAATTGGGTACCACAACGAATATACAACTGAAGCTCCGTCAATAACAATTGGGCGAAGCGGAAATGTCGGTAATCCTTATATTGTTTATGGACGAACTTGGTCTCATAACACAACCTTATATGTGAAAGATTTTAAGGGTAACGACCCTGTGTTTGTTTATTACTTCCTTAAGACAATTGACTTAGCAAATTATGCTGGTGGTAGTGCAGTACCAACACTAAACAGAAATCACATTCACACATTACCAATTGAAATTCCAGAAAGTGTAGGCGTACAGAAAAAAATAGGATACTATTTACGACTTTTCGACGAAAAAATTGAACTTAATAATGAGATAAACAAGAATTTAGTGGCTTAAATTTCGATGTTAGAAACATCAAGTTCGCCGGACATCAATTTAGGCAGCAAGTTGTCTCGTAAGGCGGAAAGGCGTATATTTTCAGCTTGCAAGGATTCTATTTCTTTATGCATCGGCAATGCTAAGCCGTGGAATTTCTGTATGATGTCGAGATCACTGTGCAAGTTTAGCTGTTTTATTAAAACCTGACTTATATTCTGCTGTGCAGAACCTACCGCAAGATTTATGAATTTTTGCTTTGACTCATATGCAATCTGAAATAGGTATGTATATGGATAATTTTCGTTACAGAGAAGTGCACAGACTGCTTGGTTACAGGTCATCGGTTTAGAAATAACACCATATGCTCCCACAGTAGCGCCATACATAGCAATCAAAACACTATGCTCTGGCAAAAGTTTCGCAGATGATTTTTTTATTGCTAAATCGTTAATATGCTCCTCGGTTTCATGAATGTAATTTCCAAGCAGTTCTTTGGATTTTACCCAACAAATTGAACTGTCAGAATAATATTCATCATGCTTCCGCGAAGGCGTTCCTCCGGATGTTGTAGCAACAACATCTCCAAGAGGTGTATCCATAGCAGAATCACAAAAAAGCCTTAAATAGAGTACATGCAGTTGCTGAAGTAAATTCTTGTTTAACACAGGGAGGAAGACAAAATGATGTATTTTAAAGGAATGCCAATTGAAAAAGTAGGCTATTGTAAATGTTCATCAATATCGTCTGTTACATCAGAAATTGAAGAATGGGGATATTGGGATGTTTGCTGTAGGTGTGGAAAACCACTTGAAGATGGCTTCCATTATTATAATCATTATGATGGAGAAGATCACGATGATATAGACCTTTATTAAGAATAATACTCCCACCAACGGCGGGAGATAAAGCCAACGGAACTGCCGTTGAGTCGTTCTCTGGAAAATAAATTTGAAGGAGAATGACCTATGAAACAACAAATTATTTCAGAGGTGATGCAGCAAATGCTACCACACCTCGACAATGCCCAAATGCAGCAGTTGCAAAAGGTGCTTGAAAACACACTGTTTGGCTGCGAGATTACAGCACAGACAGAAAAGAAGGATGCAGACGACAATCCAAAGCTGATAGACGCTTTTGTTTCGGCAAAACGGATTGAAGGCTGTTCAGAAAAAACACTAAAATATTATCGCACAACCATTGAAACGATGGTAGCTTCTACAGACAAAGGTATTCGTCATATTCAGACGGAAGACCTGCGTTCATATTTGACAGACTATCAGAGTAGAAATCAGTCTAGCCGTGTGACGATTGACAATATCCGTAGGATTTTATCCAGTTTTTTCTCTTGGTTGGAGGATGAAGATTACATTTTGAAAAGTCCTGTTCGCCGTATCCATAAGGTGAAAACGGCGACTAACATCAAGGAAACTTATACAGATGAGGATTTGGAGAAAATGCGGGATAGTTGCACAGAACTTAGGGATTTAGCGATAATTGATATGCTTGCTTCTACCGGAATGCGTATCGGCGAAATGGTTTTGTTGAACAAAGCAGACATCAATTTTAACGAGCGTGAATGTGTAGTATTCGGTAAGGGTGATAAGGAACGCATTGTTTATTTTGATGCTCGGACAAAGATTCATTTGCAAAACTATATTGATAGCAGAACAGATGATGATCCGGCTTTGTTTGTCACTTTACGTTCTCCACATGAGAGAATAAAAATTGGCGGTATCGAATCTCGTCTGCGTGAAATGGGTAAGCAGTTAGATATACAAAAAGTCCATCCGCATAAGTTCCGTAGAACACTTGCAACGATGGCAATTGATAAAGGAATGCCTATAGAACAATTACAACAGCTCTTGGGGCATAAACGAATAGATACGACCTTGCAGTATGCAATGGTCAAGCAAAGCAATGTTAAGTTGGCTCACAAGAAATATATTGGTTAGGAAGTGATGTTATGGCAAAGTGGCTTGAAAAGACTTTAGGAGAGGTAACAGCGTTTATAGCAAAAGGTATACCACCTAAGTATACAGAAGAAGAAAATGAAAATACGATACGAGTTCTAAATCAAAAGTGTAATAGAAATTTTGAGATTTCGTACAATGAATCAAGAATTCATGATTGTGAAAAAAAGAAGGTTCCTGTAGATAAAATGCTGAGAGCAGGAGATGTTCTGATAAATTCGACAGGAACTGGAACTGCTGGTAGAGTTGCACAGCTGGTAGAAGTCACAGTGCCTACGACTATTGATGGGCACATGATTCTTATGAGACCTTCGGAAGAATTGGATCCTATTTACTATGGGTACGCTGTAAAGTCATTTCAATCCCAAATAGCGGGACTGGCAGAAGGTTCTACTGGTCAAACTGAAATTAATAGAAGACGTTTGCAAGATGAAGTAATTATCCGGTATCCAAGTGATAAATTAGTTCAGAAGAATATAGGAAGCTTCTTAGCGAATATTGATGAAAAAATCAAGACAAATAAAGAAATAAACAAGAATTTAGAGCAACAAGCTCAGGCGATTTTTAAGTCTTGGTTTATTGATTTCGAGCCATTCAGTAATCGAAAGCCAAGCGAATGGTCGGTATCAACGCTTGGTAATGTTTCTATAATGGGTGCAGGTGGAGATAAACCTCAAAACGTATCCCCAATAAAAACTGATTTGTATGAATATCCGATTTACTCAAACGGATTGAGCAATGAGGGGCTTTACGGATTTACTGACAAACCTAAAATATCCGAAGAAAGCGTGACTGTATCAGCTCGTGGAACAATAGGTTTTGTGTGTTTGCGTCATATTCCTTATGTTCCAATTGTGCGTTTAGTAACTCTGATACCAAAAACAGAAATTATTTCTGCAAAATACCTCTATTTATGGTTAAAACAACTTCACATTACTGGAACAGGAACAACGCAACAACAACTCACAGTACCTGATTTTCAAAAGACAGAAATACTTGTTCCATCGCAAGAAATAGTGACACTATTTACAGCTACGGTTGAGCCAATCTTTGAAAAAATATGGTTTAATCAGAATGAAAATGAAAAGCTATCCTCTTTGCGTGACACATTACTACCAAAATTGATGACTGGCGAACTGGATATCTCCGGCATCAACATTTAAGCCGCTAAATTCTTGTTTACCATAGAAACATAACTAAAAATACAGGAGGTTGAATATGCCGAGTTTATTTACAGAAGATACATACGAACAAGCAATCATTGAATTGTTTGAAAACATGGGCTATAACCACCTCTACGCTCCGGATTTTGATAGAGATTATACCAGTCCGCTTCTGGACTCTATTCTGAGAGATAGCTTGGTGCGTATCAACCGTGGTCTGCCTGTAGAAGCTATAGATGAGGCATTAGCCAAATTGAAGAATTTTGATACCGGCAGTCTGTTGCAGAAGAATATCATCTTTATGGATTATCTGCAAAATGGCATTACAGTTAAGTTCTTTGTAAACGGCGAGGAGCAATCATCTATTGTACATTTGATTGATTACGCCAACGTAAAGAACAACTCTTTTTATGTGGTAAATCAGTTTACGTTTTTAGAAAACGGAAATAACCGTCGCCCAGACATTATTCTATTTATTAATGGATTGCCGCTTGTTTTGATGGAATTGAAGAGCCCGGCTAAGGATGAAGTTGGAGCAGAGAATGCCTACCATCAAATCAGAAACTATATGCAGGATATTCCATCTATCTTTTATTACAATGCAATATGTGTAATTAGCGATTTGTCTACGACTAAGGCCGGAACTATCACATCCGGATTAGATCGTTTTATGGAATGGAAAACCAAAGACGGTAATTACGAAGATACTGCGTATGCTTCCTTTGAAACCTTCTATGAGGGTATGTTTCAAAAGGAGCGTCTGTTGGATATCTTGAAGAATTTTATTCTTTTTTCAGGTGTCAGCAATAGTCGTTTCAAAGTGTTAGCCGGATACCATCAGTATTTTGCTGTTCGCAAAGCGATAGAGAAAGCAAAGGTGGCAACGAAGACCGATGGTAAGGGTGGTGTGTTTTGGCATACACAGGGTTCTGGTAAGTCATTGTCGATGGTATTCTATGCACATTTATTGCAAGATGCATTGGATAGTCCAACTATTGTAGTTATGACAGACCGTATTGATCTGGATGATCAGCTTTATGCACAGTTCTCACAATGCGCAGATTTCTTGCGTCAGACACCGGTACAGGCAGAGAGCAAGGAACATTTGAAGTCACTTCTTGATGGCAGAAGTGCAAATGGAATTATATTTACTACGATGTTTAAGTTTGAGCGTGGAGAGAAAGCTTTATCAGAACGCAGAAACATTGTTGTTATGGCAGATGAAGCGCATCGTGGTCAGTATGGTTTTGATGAAAAAATCGTTATGTCAGAGAATGAAAACGGTGAAAAGGAAGCGCATACTGTAATTGGTAATGCTCGTATTATCCATGACGCATTGCCGAATGCTACATTTATCGGATTTACCGGTACACCGATTTCAGCCAAAGACAGAAACACTCGTGAAGTTTTTGGTGATTATATTGATGTCTATGATATGACGCAGGCGGTGGAAGATGGTGCTACTCGTCCGGTTTATTATGAAAGCCGAGTTGTTCATTTGAAGTTGGATGAAAACACATTGGCGTTAATTGATTCTACTTATGATGTCTTAGAGCAGCAGTCCGATGCACAAACAATTGAGAAGAGTAAAAAAATGCTTGGTCAGATGGAAAGTGTACTGGGAGCTGATTCTACGATAGAATCTCTTTGCGATGATATCGTTGAACATTACGAAAAATATAGAGCAAATCTTCTGACTGGTAAAGCCATGATTGTGGCGTATTCTCGTCCGATTGCAATGAAAATCTATCACCGAATCTTGAAAATTAGACCTGAATGGACGGATAAAGTCGGTGTAGTCATGACTGGCGGCAACAACGATCCGGAAGATTGGAAAGAGATCATCGGAACAAAATCGCACAAAGAGGAGCTTGCAAGAAAGTTTAAAGATAACAATGACCCGATGAAAATTGCCATTGTAGTTGATATGTGGCTCACCGGTTTTGATGTACCTTCTTTGGCTACCATGTATGTGTATAAGCCGATGCATGGTTATAACTTGATGCAGGCTATTGCCCGTGTTAACCGTGTATTCAAGGATAAAGAGGGCGGATTGATCGTAGACTATGTTGGAATTGCATCAGCTTTAAAAGCTGCAATGAAGGAATATACGAAACGCGATCAGTCTAAATATGGTGATATGAACATTGCAAAGATGGCATATCCGAAGTTTCAGGAAAAGCTGCAAGTCTGCAAAGATTTATTGCATGGCTTTGATTTTAGCGGATTTATAGGTGGCTCTCCACTTACAATGGCTAAACTTATTACGGGTGGCGTAAACTTTATTCTTGATGCAAGTGTACCGGAAAGAAAAGATTTGTTCTTGAAGGAAGCCATGCTTTTGAAACAATCACACTCGCTTTGTTCCAGTATGACAACAGAACAGGAACGGCATGAAGCGGCTTATATGGAGGCTTTGCGTTCTACGGTTATTAAGATCACGTATGGCGGAACAGGTGGAAAAAGTTTGTCGCTTACTGAGATCAATGATCAAATCAATGAACTTTTGAAAGCGGCAGTACAGAGCGAAGGTGTCATCAGCTTATTTGACAGCAGCAAGAGTGGCGGTGAAAACTTCAGCTTGTTTGATCCGGCAGTCCTGGATGAAATCTCCAGAATGAAGGAAAAAAATATAGCTGTCGAGATTTTGAAAAAACTTATGGCTGAGCAAGTGGCTCTTTACAAGAGAACAAATGTGGTACAGTCACAAAAATTCTCGGAGAAGATAGCACAACTGATGAACTCTTATTATAACGGACTAATCACCAATGAAGAGGTTATTAAAGAACTTCTGAAAACTGCAGAAGAGATTGCAAATCTCTACAAGAATGGTCAGGAACTGGGGCTTTCACAAGAAGAGCTGGCATTTTATGATGCTCTTACAAAACCTGAGCATATCAAGGATTTCTACAAGAATGATGAATTGATTGCTCTGACAAGAGAACTTACAGAAATGCTTCGTAAGAATCGCACTATCGATTGGCAGAAGAAAGAAACTGCTAGAGCGCAGATGCGTAAGATGGTTAAGCGACTCCTTAAGAAATATAAGTATCCGCCGGAAGACTATGATTTTGCAATAAGCACAGTAATTAGTCAGTGTGAGCTTTGGACGGATAATGTGGAACCACGAAAAGAGGAAAAACTCTATAAATATGTATCTGAAATAGAACTAAGCAAAGTGGCAGAGGATACGGTTTCTTATAGAGAAAAGAAGTAATGGAGGTGCGATATGGATGCACGCAAAGGCAATATTTATGAGATATTGAACGGAAATAAGCAATTCTTGATTCCGGTTTATCAGAGATTCTACAGTTGGGATATAGATCAGTGTAAACGACTTTGGAACGATATTGTAGAGATGCAGAGAAAAGGTAAAGTGGGCCATTTTGTAGGTTCTATTGTTAATATTGCTGAACAGGCAATGCCAACAGGTGTTCAGAAATATATGATTATTGACGGCCAACAGCGAATGACCACCTTAACACTGCTTCTTCTGGCTTTGCGCGATTATGCAATAAAGAATCTGAATGACACAACAATCAATGCTCGTCGTATAGATAATATGCTTCTAAAAAACGAATATGAAAGTGGTGATGAACGATATAAGTTACTGCTGACTGAAACAGATAGAGATGTTCTTATAAGCCTTGTTGAGAAAAAGCCAATTGCAGAAGGTACTAGATCAAGACTGATTGATAATTACAATTTTTTTGCTAACAAGCTGGCTGATAAAGAAATTCAGCCTGCAGAGGTATATGAGTCAATTGGGAAATTGCAAATTGTTAATATCACATTAGATCGTGCTGTTGACGATGCACAGGCAATTTTTGAGAGTTTGAATTCTACAGGTAAGGAGCTTTCTGAATCGGATTTGATTCGTAACTATGTTTTGATGGGATTAGAGCCGTCGGAACAAACCTATGTGTATGAGCATCTTTGGCGGCCTATGGAACAGCTGTTTATCTATGAAACGCAAGGAACGGTAATGGATGCTTTCTTCCGCCATTACTTGACCATGAAACTTTCTCGTATTCCAAAGCAAGGACGTGTATATGAAGAATTCAAATTGTATCATTTGAATTGTGAATTTGGAACTATCAGAGAATTATGTCAAGATTTGCTTGAATATGCAAAATATTATACAAACATTGTATTCAAGCGAAATACTGACATGAATTTAAAGAAGTTATATGAGGACATTATCGATTTAAGAATGGAAGTATCTTACCCATTCTTACTGAAAATTCATCATGACTGCGTAGAAGGACTAATTACATCAGATGAACTAAAGGAAATTCTGAGGCTTTGCATTAGCTATGTTCTGAGACGTGCAATTTGTGAGATCCCGACCAACTCAATGAACAAAACCTTTGCAACATTAAAAAATTATATTAGACCAGATGATTATCTGAATTCTGTTAAGGCATTTTTCGTGACACAGGATACATATAAAGAATTCCCGGATGACTATAAGTTTGAAGGTGCATTTGTAAGCCGTGATATTTATAATATGCGTGCTAGAAATTATATTCTTAGTCATTTGGAAAACTTTGAAAACAAAGCTCCAATTATAATAGAGAATTACACCATTGAGCATATTATGCCGCAGAACAAAAATCTTACTTTAGAGTGGCAAGCTGATCTTGGTACTGAGTGGCAAGAGGTTCAGAAAAAGTATTTACATACAATTGGCAATCTTACTTTGACTGCATATAATTCTGAAATGAGTGACAAGCCTTTCTTGGAAAAGATGGATATGCCGGGTGGATTCAAAGAAAGTGCACTTAGGCTTAATAAATATGTGGTTTTGCAAAATAAGTGGAATGAAAAACATATCCAAGAGAGGGCAAACGAATTAGCAAAGAAAGCAGAATCTATTTGGCCATATCCAACTTTAACAGTTGCAGAACTTGCGCCATATCAAGTAGAAGATAAAACAGTGCAGAAATATTCCTTGGAAACATATGATGTGAATGCTTTTACAAGAATACTATTCGAGTCTTTAGATAAGCGCATTATGAACTTATCCCCTGCGGTTAAGAAGGAATATAAAAAGTTGTATGTTGCCTATAAACTGGATACTAATTTTGTTGATATTGTTTTTCAGAAACAAAGATTGCGTATCTCGATTAATATGAAGTTTTCAGAAATTAATGATCCTAACGGTATTTGTAAAGATATTACCGGCTTAGGGCGTTGGGGAAATGGCGATGTAGAATTGTTCATGGAGCATCAGGATGAATTGGATCAAATCATGGAAATTGTGAAACAATCCTTTGATGCACAGGCAGAATAATGATTTTGGGACGTTAAAGGAGGCCTCCTATTTGAAAAAGAGAAAAGATGAAGTAACAATTCGTTCCAGCGCAGCGGAGTACTTAACCTATGTTGCCTCTGTCGGTGATCAGCAGGACAGCATTGAGATGCGTTACGAGGATGAGAATATATGGCTTACACAGAAGATGATGGCCACATTGTATGATGTGGATGTTCGTACAATCAATGAGCATATTAGGAAGATTTATTCAGACTCAGAGCTTGAGGAAGATTCAACTATCCGGAATTTTCGGATAGTTCAAACCGAAGGTTCCCGTCAGGTGACCCGTGATACAAAGCATTATAATCTTCAAATGATTATTGCGGTTGGATTCAAGGTTAATAATGAGCGAGCAGTACAGTTTCGCAAGTGGGCCAATGGCATCGTGAAGGACTACACCATCAAAGGTTGGGTCATGGATGATGAACGCTTGAAAAATGGCGGTTCAATACTTACAACAGAATACTTTGAGCGCTTGCTTGAACAGATTAGAGAAATTCGTTTGTCTAAGCGTAGGTTTTATCAGAAGATAACCGACATCTATGCCACAGCTCTTGATTATGACCGCACAGCGAAAACAACAAAGCAGTTCTTTGCAAAGGTTCAAAACAAGATGCATTATGCAGTTCACTGACATACAGCAGCAGAGTTGATCTACGAGCGTGCAGATGCAGATAAGCCACATATGGGATTAACTACATGGGCTGCAACACCGGAAGGCAAGATCGTAAAAAGCGATGTGAGCTTTGCGAAGAATTATCTTTCAAAGAAGGAAATGCGTTCATTAGAGCGTATTGTATCCGCTTATTTAGATTTGGCAGAAAACCGTGCAGAACGTCATATTCCGATGACGATGGAGGACTGGTCAAAGCGTCTTGATTTATTCCTTATGGCAGATGACAGAGAGGTTCTTCAGGACGTAGGCAAAATTACAGCGGAAATTGCCAAGACAAAAACTGAAACCGAATTTGAAAAATATCGTGTTGTTCAGGACGGATTATTTATGTCTGATTTTGATAAATACATGCTGGAATTAGAGGAAAACGCGAAAAAATAAAGCGTTGATTTTAAGGTCGAGATGGTGAAATCCGGCAACTCAACCTTGCCGAGTGCACCGACTCATCAGTGACTGATACAGCTTTTCTATGAAGAAACAAGTCAGCCTCTACCCTCTCAACTGTGGAAACCATGGTGAACAACAGCTTCGGAAAATGCCTGCATTAGGTGTGTATCGACTGTTTTCCTAATACTTCAATAGTTAAAGGTTACGGTTTTGCTGTTGAACAATAAGATACGAATTAAGGTCTTTGATAAGAGTGGACTTGTTCCCGTATTGATATGCTATGTTTCCGTAAACAGACACCCTTGCAGACATCAATCAGCAGGTATCGTGCCATATTGAAACCGTAGTCTTGATGTCAAGGAAATAGTCAAGCAATATAAAATTCGGCTTGTTTGCTGACTTTTGCAGCAGTTTAAATTATACACACAACTGCTGCAAATGCTTGGCTATATCTTACGGAAACATATCCAACACAAAATCTAATTCAGGTTGTAACCTCGGATTGGATAACACAAATCGAGTGAGTGGATTAGATGTCAGGGGTTGTGGCAGTGATTTAGATAACAGCGATGACCGCAGTTCAAGCCACTCGACACTAAGAGACAGACTTGACAGTGGAATAGATGATATGGAAGGAGGCGTATTTATGTTTAATCCTGGACTAAAAATAGGACAAATTATAAAGAACGCGGATATTGTTGAGAAGTTCAAGTGCGGTAATATGGGTGGCATACGCCGGTCAAAAACTACCGATACTTTGGTTATAGTATCTGATTACACGAAGGGTATCTACCACGATAAGTGGATCGGCGGCGTACTTCATTATACCGGTATGGGTAAAAACGGAGACCAAGATATTAACTGGGCCCAGAATGCTACTCTTGCAGGTTGCGGTCATAACGGTGTCGATGTACACCTTTTTGAGGTTATAGATGCAGGTGAATGCATTTACTGTGGTCGCATAGAACTTGTTGATAAGCCTTACACAGAGACGCAGCCGGGAGAGGATGGTAATCCGAGAAAAGTATGGATGTTCCCTATTAGGCCGGTTCCTGATAATGACGTAAAGAAGCCGCCAATGTTCGTGTTTAAGGATATGGAGGATTTCAAGAATCGCGGTAAGGATGTTGATGCTGAGTACATGAAGGTTCTTGCAGCAAAGAAGAAGGGCGGAAGTAAGACTACTTATGTTCCACCGGTTATTCCGAAGCCTCAACCGAAGCCGCCGGTAGTTATACCTGCGGATATTGTAGGTAAGAAAGTAGGCCATAAGTCTTTTGGTATTGGAGTGATTACCGGGATTGACAGAGGTACCATTATTGTCAATTTTGACAAGGTTGGCGAGAAGAAAATGGGATACGAGGTTTGCATGAAGAACAAGCTTCTACAATTCATTTAAAAGAAAATGAGGTGACGGTTCGTGAATATTCATTATTTTCAGAGATATCATACCAAAGAGAACGTGGCTACAGCAAATACAATGTTGTTGCTGTCCAGGCTTTACTCATATTCATCAGACAAGTTTTTCAGTTTCTTGAAAACAGAGTATTTTTCTGATTCTTTCAATCCTGAGATTACGTTTCGACTTCAGGAAAAAAGCGTAGACAGCATTCCTGATGCAACTATTACACAGGAGAGTTTTAAGGTCGTTGTCGAAACAAAGATGTTTGATTGGTTTCATGATGATCAGCTTCTTCATCACCTAAATTCGTTTGGAGATGAAAAATATAAAGTAATGATTACTCTGGCACCGGAGCTCATGGAAGAGGGAAAGAAAGCTATCTTCGAAGAGAAGCTGAAAGAATATAACGAGAAACAGCATCACCCGATTATTCATATTAATACGACGTTTGAGGCGATGGCTAATGCCATCAGCGATGTCCTGGACGATAGGGATTATGAGATGCAGGATGTTTTGGCCGACTATTTGAACTACTGTTATACAGATGGTCTTATTCCTGTTTCTGATGCTTGGAAGTATATGAGAATGCAACTTGCTGGTACGACGCTTGATTTTAATGTGAGTGCTAATGTTTATTACGATAATGCAGAGCGTGGATTCAGGGCTCATGATACTCTAGGTCTTTATAAGAATAAGAGTGTAAGGGCAATAGGAAAGGTTGTTGCAAGGATCACCGCTGTTGAAACAGAAGAAGGTGTGAAATACAACGCCGAGTTCGGTGAGCTTACGGAGGAGAGAAAAGAGACTATCGCCAAGGCAATGGCTGATGGCGACTCGCATGGTTATGATTTGAGAACCATTGAGCACAGATATTTCTTTGTTGAAAAGTTCTATGAGACAGACTTTAGGAAAATTACGCCAAGGGCCCCTATGGGAACAAGGATTTTTGATTTAACACAGGTCCTTGGAACAGAGGATATTCCACCTATAGAGGAGCTTGCTGAGAAATTAAAAGACGAAACGTGGACATAGGGGGAAAGCTATATGGCAAGATATGAGCTGAATGAATCATTGAATGGTGTGGAGATTTATTTCGATGGTATTCCATCAGTGGCTGTTCGTGAGGAGATAAAGGCCGCAGGTTTTCAGTGGCATCGTGCTAAGAAATGTTGGTACGCTAAACAAACAGAGGAACGAGTAGCGCTTGCAAAGAGAATGGTTGATGGTACAGCGGAAAGCCAGCAAGAGCAGACTGTTGCGACGCCTGTTGTAAATGTGGCTGTTGATGTTGAGCCGCCTATGACCAGAAAGTATTGTTATGCAGATAGCATTGAAAACTTCCTGGGGACAGAAAAAGCTGCATGGAAAAAGGAAATGCGTAGTGCTTTTAAGGAGGAGAGCGACCTTCCTTTAGGACAGTCTCAGATTGATGCATGGGCCGATTGCTACGATGTTCTTCAAAAGGAACTGGTAGGAGACTTATCAGAATTCAGTATCGTATTTGAGTATGTTCTCCCTTATGAAAATGGAAGAAGGCCTGACGTATTACTGGTTTCAAATGAGGCTGTAATAATCCTTGAGTTTAAAAGAAAGCCAGTTGTATATGTAGAGGATCTGGATCAGGCTGCAGATTACGGAAGAGATATAAGAGAGTATCACTTTGAATCTCGTGATAAGACTGTCGTTCCGATGCTTGTGCTAACAAGGGCTGATAATATTAGCTACATTGATAAGGGTGTACGGATTTGCTCTTCGGACCAGTTGATGGAAAATCTCAATGCGGCTATAAGCAGCATTGGTTCAATTACATCCTGTGATATAGATAAGTGGATAGATTCTAAGTATGAGCCTTTACCTACTATGGTTGAGGCGGCTCGTAGATTTTGGAATGGAGAAGAACTTCCTAATATAAAACAAGTTCATGCCGGAACCAATCTGGATGAAGCTATCGCATGCTTGAAAAGCGTTACAGAAGAAGCAGAGAGTAACAGAAAAAATGTCCTTGCTCTTGTAACTGGTGTTCCCGGAGCAGGTAAGACGTTTCTGGGATTGCAGTTTGTATATGACGTGTGCAAGGCAAATGATAATCAGAACTCTGTGTTCCTTTCTGGAAACGGTCCGCTGGTTGAAGTCCTGCAAGATGCACTTCAAAACCGTAACTTTGTAATGGACGTAAATAAGGTGGTACGTCAGTTTATTGATTACAAAGCTACTGAATTTAATAAGAATATTATGGTCTTTGATGAAGGCCAACGTGCTTGGGATGAACCTCGCATGACAAAGAGCTATGGGACCAAAAGCTCTGGTAGAACAGAGCCGGATGTTCTTATTCAACTTTGTGATGAGAAACTTGAATGGTGTGTATTTTTGGTTCTTGTTGGTGAGGGCCAGGAAATCAATACTGGAGAAAACGGTGGCATGGTTCAGTGGTACAATGCCATCGCGCGTTCAGATAAAAGTTGGAGTGTTGTTTGTCCCGACAAACTTGCTGAGGTATTTGAGGGAGCAGACGTACAGACTTATGATGATTTGTATCTGAAAGTCTCTATCAGATCACACACTGCAGGTGAAGTAAGCAACTTTGTAAATAAGTTCATTGCGGGGGAATTAGACGAAGCGGCTGCGCTTGTAGAAAAGATTCCTCAGCAGGACTTCCATATGTATTATACGAGAGACCTATCTCGTGCAAAGAGCTACTGCCGAGGAAAATATGAGCATCAGCCTGAGAAAAGATATGGAATGATTGTTTCGTCAAAGGCGTCCGGTTTATCGAGACTTGGGATGCCTCAGCCGGTCTGGGCGAGTAGAGCAAAAATGTATCCGGACGGTTCTGGACGACGTTGGCAGGTAGCACCTTGGTTTAATAAAGAATCAAATCACCCAGATTCATGCTGTGCGCTTACGGTTGCAGTTACTGAGTTTGACTGTCAGGGCTTGGAAATCGACATGCCTATTATCGGTTGGGGAGAGGATGCAAAGTGGATCGATGGACACTGGGATTTCAAAGGGACTGATGATGAAAAAGTGACCTACAGAAATAATAGCTACAGGGTTTTACTTACAAGAGGACGTGAAGGATTCATTGTATATATTCCTGAAGGCAGAGACGAGATTGCAGCTATTTTTGAAAGAGTAGGAATAAAAGAATTGAAGGACTGAATTAATGAAAACAATACGTGTTGTTGCTGCGGTAATACGCGACAAAGATAAAATATTCGCTACAGCCAGAGGCTATGGTGAATTTAAAGGTGGCTGGGAGTTTCCAGGAGGAAAGATCGAAGAAGGTGAAACACCGCAGGAAGCACTTGTAAGAGAAATCAAAGAGGAGCTGGAAGCGGAGATTGAGGTGGGCCAGTTGATTGATACCATAGAGTATGACTACCCAAACTTCCATCTATCAATGGACTGCTTCTGGGCTGAAATAAAGAGTGGTCAGCTTGTCTTGAAGGAAGCGGAATCAGCTAAGTGGTTGAGTAGGGAAGAACTTGATTCCGTTGAGTGGCTTCCAGCAGACATTACTTTGATCGATAAGATCAGAGAGAAACTAAGCGGTAATTGATTATGCTGAATGAATATTTTTGTAAAGAAGATTTAGAGCAGATATCCATCAAAGAATATCTTGGGACGAATAAGAGTATCACAGAATTAGTAGATGATATTGATTCGGATTTTGCGCTGGATAATGCAGACGTTTTCAGACAAGGTGTGTGCCAGTTATTTGCATATGCTTTGAATCAAAAATTCAATTACCCGGTTTTTATTATAACCGTTGATGGAAGGTTTCATATCTTCTGCAAATCAGAAGGTGGAAAATACTATATCGATGTTCGGGGAATAACTCCCGACTTCGAAAAGTTTATCAGGGGTACCGAAGTTCCATATACGCCAGTTGATATCAGCGTTCCGTATTCCTTTATTGAGGAGGATTTTAACGGGGAATACCACGATATCGGACTACGGTTTGCAGGAGCTATTATTGATGAAGACGAAGAAAGATATAGATTGTAAAGTGGGTGCAAAAATGGAGCAATCGTTAAAGGGTACGTGGACCAGTTTCTGCGTAAGCCCGCGTATATACAGTAGACTTCTAGTACTATCGGGCCATATAGAATGTGTAGTAATGTTAACTAAAGCACACCAGTGATATTTAAGAATCATATGAAAGCTGTATGTGAATATAACAACAACTCAATTGAAATAATAAACTTCACTCACTATGCAGAGGACGATGTTGACGGAAATCCGTATAATTGTACATTTACTGTAAAGATTGTTTCAAACGGATTTCAGGGTATTACCGAGTGTGAATGTGATTACAATGAATGGCTGAAGTTTGTTGACAATCTTGACAAGCTGTACAATTTTAAAATCAATGTAGTTACGCTTAATGACATCAGCTACGGAAGCAAGGTTACTTTTAATCTTGATAACAGCGGTCATATTGATATTTCGGGAGTTCTTTACGGAGAACACGCTGAACAATCCCTACACTTTTCATTCGCAGCCGACCAAACTTGCCTTGTTAATTTTATTGATGGTTTAAAAAGTTTTTAACATTTCTTTTACAGCACTCAATTATGGGTGCTGTTTTGTTTTATTGTAAAACAATTTGTCATTCACACCGATATGCAGTATAATATACAGGTCAAGGCAATAAATTATACTTTCACATATAAAGGAGTAATCATATGGGGCGAGCATTTTCATCGGGTGATGCTAAGAGGGTTTTGGCGGTTCACGGCGAAAATCTTAACAAGTTACATTACATAAACAAGCTGTCCGAGGGATACAGAGCCGAGGTCAAGAACTCGGTTGACAGCTACATAACAACAAAGGCAATGCAGACGCTTGCGAACATTTCGGTTGACGAGCTGAACCGTGACAAGCAGGGAATCAGGGTAAAACTTCTTCACGATAACGGCTACAACACGATTGCCGACCTTGCAAATGTGCCTATTTTACAGTTTGAAATGATTAACGGAATCAGTTTTGACGGCGCACAAACTATCCGCAAAGCGGTTGAAGCAATGATTGCACAGGTCAAGAGCGGCACAAAACTGTCGCTCAGCACCGACAATAAAACCGCAGAAACAACGAGGATTGTAAGGGCGCTTGCAATGTATAGAATCGTGATGCCTGTTTCAAAAAAGAGCGGTCAGTTGCTTGTAACATATGAGAACCGTGTCAATCAGGCAAGGGCGAACATTGCCCCTGCCACAAGCGGTTTTAAGTGGTTCTTTACATCAAAGGCAAACAAGCAGAATGCCGAAAGTGCGTACAATTTGCTGTCATCGCTCATCGGCACTGAATACGGTACTTTTGCCGACAAAAGTCTTTCGATTGCACAATACGCAAACCAAATTTCCGACAACGATGCGTGGGCGGATTTTGAAAATCACTCAATCAATTTTTACAATCTGCTTGAGGACATTGCACCCGGAGTTTTGGGCAATGACAACAGCGTTTACGGTTTGCCCGAAGGACTTGCAGGCGAAATTCAGAGCGAAGAATTTAACCCCGAGGGTTTGAAGTGTGAACTTCGAAAATATCAGGAAACAGGCGTAAAATACGCACTTCATCAGAAGAAAGTTCTTCTCGGAGATGAAATGGGACTCGGCAAAACCATTCAGGCAATTGCCGTTATGGTTTCGTTGCGCAACGGCGGTGCAACTCATTTTATGGTTGTCTGCCCTGCAAGCGTAATTGCGAACTGGTGCCGTGAAATTGCCGCAAAGAGCGACTTGTCAGTTGTTAAAATCCACGGTCACGACAGAAATTCGGCACTTGAAAGCTGGCTTGCAAACGGTGGTGTTGCCGTTACAACCTACGAAACTACAAGTTTCATCGATCTTGCCGACAATTTCAGATTTTCAACGCTCATTGTTGACGAGGCGCACTACATCAAAAATCCTGAGGCAAGGCGAACAGGCAATGTACGCAACATTGCCGACCACGCAGAGCGTATGCTGTTTATGACAGGTACGGCTCTCGAAAATAAGGTTGACGAAATGATTGAGCTTATCAAGGTTCTGCAACCGCTTGTTGCCGACGATATTAAGGGTATGGAGTACCTCTCCTCTGCCCCGCAGTTCCGTGAAAAGGTCGCCCCTGTTTACTTCCGCAGAAAGCGTGAAGATGTGCTGACCGAACTTCCGGAACTGATTGAAAAGAAAGAATGGTGCGAACTTGGTTCGGAGGAAAAGTCGGCATATGAGGATGCCGTGCTTAATCGAAATTACGCTAAGGCTCGCAGAGTATCATGGAATATTGACGATATGAGCAAGTCATCAAAGGCTCAGCGACTGCTTGAACTCGTTGACAAAGCCGCTGAGGACGGCAGAAAGGTTATTGTGTTCTCATTCTTTCTTGACACAATTGCAAAGGTCACGGCACTTCTCGGTGACAGGTGCGTTAGTCCGATTAACGGCTCGGTTTCTCCACAACGCAGGCAGGAAATCATTGACGAATTTGATAAAGCTCAAGCCGGCAAGGTTCTCCCTGCACAAATTCAGTCGGGCGGTACAGGGCTAAACATTCAGTCCGCAAGCGTGATTATTCTATGCGAACCGCAGTTCAAACCGTCGGTTGAAAATCAGGCGATTTCAAGAGCATACAGAATGGGACAAACACGAAATGTGCTTGTTTACAGACTTCTTTGCGAAGATACCGTTGACGAAAAAATTCTGAAAATTCTCGGCAGTAAACAGAATATTTTCGATGCCTTTGCCGACAAATCCGTAGCCGCCGAAAACAGTACCGAAGCAGTTGAAATTGACGATACAGGCTTTGCAAACATTATGGACGAAGAAACAAAGCGTATCACAGCCGAGCAGGAGAAAGTTGACACCACTCAGCAGTAAATGTCAGGAATATAATCACATTCTCCGCTATAATTAACACATCGGAGGGAAAAAGATATGGACAGAATATTCGGAATAAGCAGGGCACTTGATTACATTGAACAGCACATAACAGAACCGACAGATTATGAGGCGATTGCAAAATGTGCGTATTGCTCAAACTTTCATTTTCAGCGGATATTCTCCGTAATTTGCGATATGACAATCGGCGATTATGTGAGAATGAGAAGGCTTGCGCTTGCAGGCGAAGAGCTTTCTGCCGAAAATGCAAAGGTGATTGATGTTGCCTTAAAATACGGATACGACAGTCCTGAAAGCTTTTCAAGGGCATTCACAAAGTTTCACGGTGTCACACCGTCACAAGCAAAAAAGGGTGCTACCATAAAATCTTTTTCAAAGCTCTCCGTAAAACTTACTATCAGCGGAGGTACTAAAATGGATTACAGAATTGAGAAAAAAGACTCGTTTGACATTATCGTCAAGAAAAAGCGTTTTACCAAAAACAAAGAAATCAACGGAAATGAAATTGCGGCTTTTTGGAACAAATGTACGGCTGACGGCACAGTTGACCGCATTGTAAGCTATGTAAGCAAGAACAATGTTTTCAACGATTCAATTATCGGAATAGGTCTTGATTATTCACCTAATGAAGAAGATTTTCCGTATGGAATCGGCTGTCATTACAATGGCAACCCTGTTAAAGATGATGATCTTGAAGTTGTCACACTTCCCGCCGCAACCTATGTTGTGTTCCCGTGCAAAGGACAAATGCCGCAGGCATTCCAAAAGGTATATAAGTATATCTTTGAAGAATTTTTCCCGAACAGCGACTACTATCCCTGCGGAGTCGAAATTGAGGCATACCCATCAGCAAACACTCAAAGTCCGGATTACTACTGGGAACTCTGGCTCGCCGTTGACAAAAAATCGAATAAATAACAAAGCAATCCCCCTGCAAGCAGAATGCAAGGGGATTCATTTTGTCCTAATATGGAATTTTAAAATAGTCGAGATATTTTTTGAATTCATCCTGAGCCGTAAGGCAGGTGTCGATGAGGTAGCCTTTTTCACTTTTCCATTCATGAAGTCCACGGTAATAAAAATACTTTAAATCGTCATCAATAATAAACGGAACAATTTTATTTTTCAAACATTCCTTGAACATAATCAACCGTCCGACTCTTCCGTTTCCGTCCTGAAAGGGGTGAATTGACTCAAATTCATAGTGGAATTCAATTATATCTTCCAAGGTTTTTTTATAACTTTGATTATATGATTTAATCAGTTCATCCATTAACCGGTGAACTTTTTCGGGACTTGCGGTTTCCCTTCCGCCAACTTCATTCGGCACTTTCTTATAATCACCTACAACAAACCAATCTTTTCTGCTGTCAGATGTACCGCTTTTCAACACGGAATGCAGTTCTTTGATAAACCTTTCGCTAAGGGGATAATTTGCATTGTCGATAACCATATCAATGCACTTAAAGTGATTTGCGGTTTCAACAACATCGTCGACATTTACAGCACCGTTTTCAAATCCTATTGTATTGGTTTCAAAAATATACCGTGTCTGGTCGTGAGATAACCGACTGCCCTCAATGTGGTTTGAATTATATGTGAGGTCAACCTGAATTTTATGATAAATACCGCCTGATAATTTCTGCTTTTTCTCCATACGGAGTATGTCAAGCAAGGTTTCGGGTTTACTGACCTTTTTATTTACTCTTGCAGGTTTTTGTGCTGTTTCGGGGATATTCCAAGTTTTTCCCGTGAGAAAAGCATCGGGAATTTTGCCGTCTGCACAATAACCTCTGACAGTTCTTTCGGACACTCCCATTCGCTTTGCGGCTTCTGCAACGGAAATATATTTCATTCGACACCACCACCTTTATATAGTATATCATTTTATCGGCAAAATATCAAGAATACATTACAAGTAAATTCAGATTTTTGCCGATAGCGGAAGTTTTGACACACAAAAAAGGAGCCTTTTTCAAGACTCCTTTTTATATGCCAAGTTGAATCAGCCGATAAATTTCTTTGCCCAGTCGGCAAGTTCCTTTTCACCGGCATTTGCGGCAAAGCGTTTGCCCTCTTCAAGAGTTGCACCCTTGCATGACGGAGCAAGTTCCTTGTTGGTATTGCCCATACCGCTACTGCCTGAAGTTGCAAGCGGAATAATCTTCTTGCCGTCAAGGTTGTAAGCCTCAAGGAATGTATTGATAATTGTAGGTGCTACATACCACCAAATCGGGAATGCAACAAACACGGTATCGTACTGATCCATATTTTCAACGCTGTTTGCAATAGTCGGACGGAATGATTTGTCTTTCATCTCAACACTACTGCGGCTGTTAGAATCTCTCCAGTCAAGGTCAGCACTTGTGTATGGCTTTTCGGGTTTGATTTCATGCAAATCTGCACCGATTGCAGATGCGAGTCTTTCAGCAAGCTTTGATGTAACTCCGCTTGCACTAAAATATGCTACTAATACTTTTGACATAACAAATACCTCCATTGTTTTTTGTATGATAATCATACTATACCTATTGTATCACTTCATTTTGAAATTGAAAAGGTTTTTATCAACAAGGAATTTTTGTGACGGATAAATTGTTGTGTTTCCCGATGCGATAAAGCTGATGAGAACTGCGAGTACAAAATACGGAGCGGCTGACGCACCGAATACTTCGATACCGAGAACGATTGCAGTGATAGGCGTGTTGATTGCGGCAGCAAAAACACATACAAAGCCGATTGCCGCAAAGAATGTTGGGTCAAATCCGCAGATGTCTCCGAACCAACCGCCAAATGACGCACCCATATCAAACATAGGCGTGACCTCTCCGCCTTGAAATCCTGCTCCGAGGGTGAGTACGGTCAGAAGATATTTTGCGGGCATATCGTACCACTTTGCTTCACCTTTAAATGCAGTGTCCTGCATCCAAGTGCTTAAACCCTCAAAATCGTTAAGTCCGAAAATTAAAATTGAAAGGCTGACGATTGCCGCCCCTACTGCTGCGGCAAGAAGGTAGTTCTTGAAAATTTTTGAATATGCAAGTTTTACATACTTTATTCCGAGTGCAAACAGCTTGCCGATTAAGCCAAGACATACTGCCGCAATCAAAAATATGAAAAGAAATCTTGCGTCAAAATCAGGGATTGACGAAATTGCATATCTTTCATGTTTAAATCCGAGAAGCTGTGTAACAAAATTTGCAAGGTATGAACACGCAAAGCACGGAATTACCGCACCTGCCGACAATCTGCCGACACAGCAGACTTCCATTCCGAAAAATGCACCTGCAAACGGTGTGCCGAAAACCGAACCGAATGCAGAGCTGATTCCGCTGAGAACGATTGTACTTCGGTCATTATTTTTAAAGCCGAGATAATCGGCAACATTACTTGTCAGCGAACCGCCAATCTGAACGGCAGTTCCCTCTCTGCCGACAGAACCGCCGAAAAGGTGGGTTATGCATGTAAATATAAATGTCAGCGATGCAAGTCGCTTTGGCACTTTTTCACCGTCATTTGCACTCTCAATAATAATGTTGTTGCCCATTGACGACTTTCCGCCGATACGCTTATATACAAAAGCGGTCACAATACCTGCTACGGGCAAAAACATATAGCACAGCGGAAAGAAGCTCCTGAAATCTGCCGCATAGTCAAGGCATTTCAGAAATGCAAACGATATGAGTCCCATCACAACGGAACAGCAAAGAGATGTTGCAAGCACCTTAAAATCAACAAATTTGTTCTTCATAAATTTCCTCCTCAAAATTTCCGCACAAAGAACATCGCATAAAAAAAGCCAATGCCCCTGTTCAAAAAACAGAAGTCATCAGCAAAAGCGGTTTCGACAAAAGCCGTGGGAGAACCTCATTCCCATTCATATTAACATATATAGTATATACCGAGCAAGTTAATTTTTCAAGTGATTTCGACAATTTTTGTAATTTTCCAAAAATCACCTTGCAATCATTTTGTTTAAGCAGTATGATACTCTATACCAAGCGGAAGAATATTTATTATTAAAAGAATCGGAGGCTGATAATATGTGTACAGCGGCAACATATAAAACAAAAGACTTTTACTTTGGCAGAACGCTTGACTATGAGTTTTCATACGGTGACGAAATTACAATTACTCCGCGAAATTTTCCGTTTAAGTTCCGCCATACAAACGAATGCAACAGCCACTTTGCAATGATTGGCATGGCACACATTGCGGACGGTTATCCGCTATATTACGATGCAATGAATGAAAAGGGCCTGTGTATGGCAGGGCTAAATTTTGTGGGCAATGCCGCATATTTTGAACCGAAAAACGGCAAGGAAAATATTGCACAATTTGAGTTCATTCCGTATATACTTTCACATTGCGACAGCGTTTTGCAGGCAAGAAAAAAGCTTGAAAACCTTAACATAACAAATACGCAGTTCAGCGACAAGCTCCCCTGTGCTCAATTGCATTGGATTATTTCCGACAAAGACGAATCGCTTACAGTTGAATCGACAAAGGACGGACTCAAGGTCTATGACAACCCTGTCGGTGTGCTGACGAACAATCCGCCGTTTGACATTCAGATGTTTATGCTCAACAACTATATGGCACTCTCGCCAAAGCAGCCCGAAAATAACTTCGGCAAAAGTGCCGAGCTTACCACATACAGCCGTGGAATGGGTGCAATCGGACTGCCGGGCGACCTTTCATCCGCATCCCGTTTTGCAAAGGCTGCATTTACAAAGCTGAACTCCGTTTCGGGTGACAGCGAAAGCGAAAGCGTGAGCCAATTTTTCCACATTCTCGGTTCTGTTGACCAGCAGAGAGGTTGCTGTGAGGTTTCAGACGGAAAATATGAAATCACAATTTACACCTCCTGTTGCAATGCCGACAAAGGAATTTACTACTACACCACCTACAACAATCATCAGATTTGTGCGGTTGATATGCACAAAACCGACCTTGACATGGCCGAACTCACGGCATACACACCTGTTTCCGAGGGTAAGATTTTATTTCAAAATTAAATCATAAAAATTACAGCCGTACACCTTTGAAATGTACGGCTGTTGTTTTATTCATTGTCTTTCTTCTGTTTTTTATGCTTATGCTTTTTGAGATGAACCTCGGGAACAGCGACAGTATCATAAACAACCGTGCTGTCAGTGTCATCTTCGGCAACATCATTCTGTTTTACTTTGCCCGTGTGAATCTCGGGAAAAGCAAGGTTTTCGGAATCAAATGTAAATTTCCTGTCCTTCATAATACACGCCTCCGATTCTAAATGCAATTTATAAAGAATGTTATCGTCAGACTGTTCAGGAAGTCGGCAAACAAACTGCCGACAATCGGAACAATAAGATAAGCCTTTACGGACGGTGCGTATTTTTCGCAGATTGCCTGCATATTTGCCATTGCATTTGGCGTTGCGCCCATACCAAATCCGCAAGTACCTGCCGCAAGAACAGCGGCGTCATAATCTCTGCCCATAATGTTGAACACAACAAAATATGAGAAAATGAACATAAGAACAACCTGACCTGCAAGAAGTATAATAAGCGGAAGTGCAAGGTCGGCAAGCTGCCAAAGCTTGAGTGTAATCATGGCAATACCGAGGAAAAGTGAGAGACATATACCGCCGAGGTCGTTAATCTCGCCCATATGAATAGTGATTTTACCCGTGTATTCACCGATGTTTCTCATAATTGCGGCAACAATCATTGCACCGATATAAATCGGGAATGTCATGCCCGTAAGTGAAAGCAAATCTGAAACAACCGTACCGATTCCGACCGCTATAATCAGCTGAAATACTGCCGGAGCATACATTGAAAAATGTCGTTCGTGCTTTTCTTCTTCTTCAACAAGAAGGCTGTCGTCCTCTGTTTTGATTGTGGCGATAAGGTTGTGCTTTTTAATAAGTCTGTTTCCGACAGGTCCGCCCATGAGTGAGCCTGCGATAAGACCGAATGTTGCAGCGGCAGTACAAACAGTTGTCGCACCCTGAACGCCAAAATCCTCAAGAACAGGACCGAAAGCGCCCGCCGTACCGTGACCACCTACCATAGGAATTGAACCCGTTGTCATACCCGTGAGCGAGTCAAGTCCGATCAAATTTGCAAGTCCGATTGCAGAGAAATTCTGCATTACAATGAGCATAATTACAAGAAACAAAAATACGATAAGGGATTTGCCTCCGCTTTTCAGCACCTTGAGATTCGCCTGAAATCCGACTGAGGTAAAGAAAAACACCATGCAGACTTCCTTTAGAGTATCGTCAAAATCAATTACCGCAACACCTGTCATATAGAGAACCAGCGTAAGAATTGCAAAAAGCAAACCGCCGATTACAGGTGCTGGTATACAAAATTTCTGCAAAAACGATATACGCTTTTTCAGAAATGCACCGGCCATCAGAACAACCACGGCAACTGCGATTGTCTGATACATATCAAGAGTTATATTCAATCACATCAATCCTTTCGCAGTTATCCTGCTGTTTTTACTGTAATTCCCTTTTCAGCATAATATTCTGCCGCACCCTTGTGGAAAGAAATTTTAACACCGTCAACAGCTTTTTCAGTTGTAATGTCAACATCAGCCGAAACCGTCAGCTGAAGTTCCTGTGCATTGTCAAACACAAGCTGTGTAAGCTTCTTCACCTGTTCGTCTGAAAGTCTGTCGTTCACAATCAGAACAGCCTTTACCGCAACTGTGCCGACCTCATCGCTCTGACCGTTGTAAGTGTCTTTCGGAATTGTGCAATCAACATAGCTGTAAGTGTTTTTGAGTTTTTTGGCGGTTGCATCATCAATGCCGATAAGCCTGATTTTGCACTGCTTTGAAAGTTCTTCGACAACTGTTGCATTAAGTCCGAGTGTGAAGAAAGCCGCATCAATATCGCCGTTTTTAAGCTGAGTTGCAGCCTCGGCATAGTTAAGATTCTTTTCTTTAACCATTTTTTCGTTAAGTCCGTAAGCCGAAAGAATCTGCTTTGCGTTAAGCTCCGAACCCGATTCTTCTTCACCGATGCTCACGGTTTTGCCGAGCAAATCATCAACACTTTTGATGTCGGAGTCCTCTCTCACAACGATATGACAGGCCTCGGTAAACAGACCTGCAACGGCACTGTAGCCTTCCAAAGTACCCGACTTTTCAAAATTATTTTCACCGTTGAGTGCATCGTATGCAATATCGGACTGAACGATTGCGGCATCAAGATAATTTTGTGAAAGCAAGCGAACATTTGCCGCCGAACCGGCAGTTGTTTTTGTTTCGATTTTAAGCGAACCGTCAGCGTCGGCAATCGACTTTATCGAGTTTGCGGTTTCGTTATAAATTCCGCCTGTGCCTGCCGTACCGAATCGGATTGTTTCACCGCCTGATGAACAACTGCACAAGAGAACAGTCATCATAACAAGCAACAAAGCAAGTATTTTTTTCATTTTTCCGCCTTCTTTACTTTTTGTGTTTCAGCCAAAAAAAGAGAAATTGTAAAAGTGCAAGAAGCCTACAATTTCCCCTTTGTTCTGTTTAGATTATAACATAACGAGGTTATTATTGTCAAACAAATAGGTTTTCACAAAAATAAGGCACTCCGCTTGGAGTGCCTCTTTACACCGTAAATAAACTTACTTATTGAAGATTGACATAATATCGTAGAAGGTATCATCGTCATCATCAGTCTTGTCCTTTGTTGCAGGCTTTGGCTCTTCCTTTGCTGCAACAGGAGCTGATGCTGATGCAACTGCCTCTGTAAGGTTCTTCTTTGCAATCTGGCCGTCTGCATTGAAACCTGTAGCAATCACTGTTACGCTGATAGCGTCTTCCATCTTATCATCGATAACAGCACCCCAGATGATGTTTGCATCTTCAGAAACCTTGTCTTTAATCATTGTTGATGCAGCATCAATATCATCAAGACTAACATCAGCAGAAGCTGTGATGTTGATGATAAGACCCTTAGCACCGTCAATTGAAGTTTCAAGAAGCGGACTTGAAATAGCCATATCTGCGGCAACAGTAGCCTTGTCCTTGCCTGTTGCACTGCCCATACCCATATGAGCATAGCCTGCGTCCTTCATTACGGAAGTAACATCGGCAAAGTCGAGGTTTACAAGACCCGGAAGAAGGATAAGGTCTGAAATACTCTGAACACCCTGTCTGAGAACATCATCAGCAATAGCAAATGCGTTCTGAAGAGTGATGCTTGTATCTGAAACATACTTAAGTCTTTCGTTAGGAACGATGATGAGTGAATCAACGCAAGCAGAAAGCTCTGCAATACCCTGCTCAGCCTGAGTCATTCTTCTCTTGCCCTCAAAAGCAAACGGCTTTGTAACAACGCCGACTGTAAGAATACCCATATCCTTTGCGATTTTAGCAACTACAGGAGCAGCGCCTGTACCTGTGCCACCGCCCATACCGGCAGTAACAAATACCATATCTGTATCTTTGAGAAGAGCAGCAATTTCATCTCTGCTTTCCTCTGCAGCTTCCTGACCAATCTGCGGCATAGAACCTGCACCCTTACCTCTTGTAAGCTTTTCACCAATCTGAATTTTCTGTGAAGCCTTTGAGAGTCTTAAAACATGTTCATCTGTATTGATTGCAATAAATTCAACATTTTTAACCTCGGTTGTTACCATGCGATTAACAGCGTTGCCGCCGCCTCCGCCGACACCGATTACTTTAATTTTAGGCATATACTCGTTTTCCAATTCCAGTTCAAAAGCCATTTTTTCGTCCTCCTTATATATTGTCAACTTTCAGTCAGAACTCATTATTCTTCATAGTACACAATTATACTATCTTATACTATCATACTTTTTTCAAAATAGCAATGCTTTTCAGCCGTTTTTCTGCAAATTTATACGGAAAATTCTGTTGAAAAATTACTCACCCGTGTCGCCGCCGTCTGCATTACCGTAGGCATCTGCGCCGTCGCCTGAATAACCGCCGTCTGCATTACCGTAGGCATCTGCGCCGTCACCCGAATAACCGCCGTCGGCACTGTAGCCGTTGCCGTCACCTTGACCGTCATCGTAATAACCCGTATTTCCGTCAGAATAAGTGCCGTCATCCCATGTATAGTTGTTGTCAGTGCCGTCACCTGATGAATCTGCTGACTGTGTAGCCGCCTGGGTTGTTGCTTGCGTAGCGGCTGTCGGCTGAGTTGCGGCAGGTTTATAATGAGAAATCTTTGATGTACTGCAAGCCGAAACATCAAGTGTACCTGCGATAAGACCTGTATTGTTCGGGTCAAGCTTTTCATTGATTATTGTCATTGCAGTTCTGATTTTGTAGTCAATATCATCGGGAAGACCGATATTGATTGTGATTCTTCCGTCATAAACAAGCTTGATATTTGCCGTGTCCGAAACATCAAACGCTGTGATATTTTTTATTTTATTGTCAATAAGGCACTGTGAAACATCGCTGAGAATGTCGGGAACATTGGCATCGCTGAATGTCACATACTTGCCGACCTCGGTAGTTTTCACCTCGCCGCAGGTAAGCTGTGGCAGCTTGTCCGTGTTCTCGGAAATCTCTTCAAGTATTCTGCCCTTTGAGCTTACGAGCAAAAAGCTTTTTCCGTTTGGAATAACATAAGAAGGTGTTGCATCAACAACAGTTATTGTTATTGTGTCCGGAATATTAAAACTTACACTTGCGCTCTCTATGTAGGAAAGGTTTTCAACAACCTTTTCAGAGGTGTTGTACATTGCACCTATGAAAATATTTTCCTGATAATCAACACCGCTGAATGCGATAATCTGTTCTTTGCTGTAGTACTTGTCCCCTACAACCTCGATTTTTTCGGTTTTAAAGAGGACTGTAAGGCTTAAAACAACACCGATTGCGACTACAGCCGCAAAAATCGAACTGTAAAGTGCAATTCTTCTGTGTTTAATTTGTGTGCTTGTCAGAGATTTTTTCCTTCTGCGGATAACCTCTTGCTCCTGTGCACGAATTTCCTTTGCACGCTTTTCCTGTTTCTGCTTTTCTCCGAATTCGTCAACATAGTAGCCGTCTTCATAATCCTTTGGCTTGAGGTTCTTGATTTTAGCCTTGCCTTTTCTTCTGAATTTTTCTTCACGGCTCATATTTTCGTCAGGCATTTGTGCCGACTGCTCTTCTTTTTGTTTGAGAAAAGCCTCCTGAATTTTACTTTTGGGAGCTTTTTTCTGCTGTTCCTTTTTTGGATTGGGGGATTTTTTAGCTCTCTTATCCTGCTTTGCTTTTTCCTTATGATACTTTTCAGCCTGCTTTGCGGCATTTTTACGCTGTTTGACAAGACTTTTTCTCTCTTTTGAAGTGAGCGGTCTTCTCTTCTTATTATCGTCCAAAGCAAATCCTCCCTTCTATATTATCTGCCGAGGGCGGAAGTCCGCCCTGCGACAGTTACAATCTGATTACCAGATTACCCTAAATTTTCCTTATATCTGCCCCGAGTGAAGAAAGCATAAGTTCGATGCACTCGTAGCCTCTTTCAATATACTCCACACCGCCGATTTCAGTTTTGCCGTCAGCACAAAGTCCTGCAATAACAAGAGCTGCACCTCCACGCAGGTCGGTAGCTTCAACAGATGCTCCGTAAAGCATCTTCACTCCTTCCGCCACGGCAACCTTGCCCTCTGTCTTGACATTTGCACCCATTCTGACAAGCTCGGGGATGTGTCTGTATCTGTTTTCAAATATATTTTCAACAAAAACCGTTGTTCCGTCCGCAACACATGATACCGCAAGCAAAGGTGCTTGTGCATCTGTCGGAAAGCCGGGGAACGGCATTGTTCTTATTGTTTTCATTGATTTAAGTCTTTCGGGAGCGGTTATTTCAAGATTGCCGTCCGAAACTCTTATCTTGCACCCTGCGTTTTTGAAAGTCGGAATAATCGCCGCAAGGTGAGAGGAAATTATTCCGTTAAGTACGATTTTTGAACCTGTTACAGCGGCACAAGACATCAGCGTTGCGGCAACGATTCTGTCGGGAATAATCGTGTGAACCGAACCGTTGAGAGAGTTTACACCCTCGATAACGACAATGCCCTCGCCTGCTCCGGAAATATCCGCACCGCAGGAATTGAGATAATCCGCAAGGTCGCAAATTTCAGGTTCACGAGCGGCATTGATGATTGTTGTTGTGCCTTTTGCAAGACAGGCGGCAATCATAATATCTTCAGTTGCTCCCACGCTCGGAAACGAAAGTGAAATTTTTGTTCCGCAAAGTCCTTTCGGAGCACAACACTCAAGATAGCCATGTTTTTCACGAATATCAGCACCCATTTCCCGAAGTGAATTGAGGTGCAAATCAATCGGTCTTGAACCGATTTCACACCCACCGGGGAATGAAAGCCTTACTCTTCCCATTCTTGCAAGAACTGCACCGAGAAAAACAATTGAACTCCTTGTTTTACGCATCAATTCGTCGGGGACTTCAAAACGGTCAATATCGTCACAGCTGATGAGAAGCGTCTTATCGTATCGTGTGACGGCACAGCCGAGATACCGCAGAATATTGACAGATGCGTCAACATCGGAAAGTGAGGGACAATTGTAAATTACATTTTCGCCCTTTGTAAGAATTGTAGCGGCAATAATCGGCAAAGCGCTGTTTTTTGCACCCTGAACCTCAACCTCTCCGTCAAGCTTTTTGCGTCCTGTAACAAGCAGTTTTGACACAATAACACCCTCTCAAAAAGAATACCCTTACATTCTATGAGAAAGCGTTACAAATGTTACTGTTACACAAGTCCGAGAACTTTTTTGACTACCGAATAGATTCTTTCGTTGGCATCAGTAATTGCCATTTTGCGTGAGTTTTCGCTGTACTTTTCAAGCTTTTCGGGATTGAGAAGCATTTTGTCAGCCTTACGCATAAGAGCCGCACCTGTGAGGTCTTTTTCCTCAATAATGTCAGCCGCACCCGCATTCACAAGAGCCATTGCGTTGTGATACTGATGATTTTCGGCAACATTAGGTGATGGGATGAGGATTGCCGGTTTGCCCATAGCCTGAATTTCGCTGAGGGTGATTGCACCCGCACGGCTGATTACAAGATCAGCCGCCGCCATACAAGTCGGCATATTATCAATATAAGGTCTGATATCAAGGTTTGTGCAGTCGGCAATGTTCGTGCCTTTTTCCTCAACGAGCTGCGGAAACCAGTCGCCGTAACTGCCGTATGCGTGAATGTGCTGATACCTTCCGTCAATTCCGCTTCTTGCAACAAGGTCTGCAACGGCTTCGTTGATTTTTCTTGCTCCAAGGCTTCCACCGAACGAAAGCACTACGGGACGGTTATCAAGTCCGAGTTCTTTTCTTGACTCTTCCTTTTTGGCTGTTAAAATTTCCTGTCTTACAGGGTTGCCTGTAACAACAAAATCAACATTTTTGTCAAAATATTTCTTTGCGTCGGGAACGGCAAGCATTACTTTTTTAACGCTTTTTGCAAGCATTTTATTAGTAATACCGGGGTACGCGTTCTGCTCGTGAATAATGCACGGAATACCCATTTTTGCCGCTGTTCTGATAACAGGACCCGAAACATAACCGCCTGTTCCGATACAAATATCAGGCTTAAACTCAGCGATAATCTTCTTTGCCTCTCTTGAAGAAGTAAAGGTTCTTGAAACTGTCTTAACATTTTCAATCATACTCTTCGGAGAAAAGCTTCTTTTAAAACCGCTGATAGTGATTGACTTAATTTCAAAACCCGCCTGTGGAACAAGCCTTTGCTCCATTCCGCCACGATTGCCGATGAACAAAAACTCGGCATCGTTTCTTTTATTCTTTATATATCCGGCTATTGCAAGAGCAGGGTTTATGTGACCCGCCGTGCCGCCGCCTGCAAGCAATACTTTCATAATTTTCTTACCTTTCTTTTGAAAATTCTGCAAAACCTATGCAGAAGAAAACTAAAAAACTGCTGATTTTTAAATTACTGTCTTTCAATGTTTGCCGTTCTGGAAATTGAAAGCACAAGTCCCATTTGGGCAAGCAACATAATAAGCGAACTACCGCCATAACTGAAGAACGGCAGACTGATACCTGTATTAGGAAGCCAGTCGGTGATAACGAGAATATTCAGCACAACCTGAATACCGATTTGTGAAGTAAGACCGATGCCGAGGAGCTTGCCAAATTTATCTTTTGCACGGAGTGAAAGTGTTATTCCTCTCCATACGAGAAGTGCAAAAATGAGGAGAATCATAAGTGCGCCCACAAGACCGAGTTCCTCAACAACAACGGCAAAGATAAAGTCGTTCTGCGGTTCAGGAATGTAGAGATACTTCATTCTCGACTGACCGAGTCCAAGACCCCAAAGTCCGCCCGAACCGATTGCATAGAGTGAATTTCGGGTCTGATATGTGGTCCACCACATTTCATCCGTTGTATATTCAAGTGCCTGACCCCAACCGTCAAGACGGCTCATAGCATAGGACAGGCTGTTTGTAACAGCAAGTATAAGCACTACTCCGACAATAAGTCCAAGACCTATTCCGAGGTACTTTGTCTGCATTCCGCCGATGTAAAGCATTACAACCGAGAGAATGCCGATGATTACGATGCCCGAATAGTGCGGTTCAAGAAAGAGCAAAAGTGCTGTTGAACCGAAAACAATTATACCCGGCAGAACGCTGTAACGGGCAAACTGCATTTTATTATAGTATTTACTGCACCAATGTGAGAAGAAAAGGATAATTGCAAACTTTGCAATTTCAGATGGCTGAACATTGAAAATTCCCAGAGGAATCCATCTTTTAACGCCCTCTGAACCGGGCAGTACAAGAACCACAAGCAGGCAGAAATACGAGATTGCAAGAACAATCGGTGCGATTTTGTGGAGTTTATTATAGTTAAAGAACGAAAGGAAAAACATTATGCCCACACCGATAACGGCAAAAATGAGCTGTCTTACGAGATAATAATAGCTGTCGCCCTGATTGTAGTAAGCATAGGCATAGCTTGCAGAAAACATCATAATCATACCGATTGTAAGAAGTACAAGGATGATTATGCAAAACGGAAGGTCAAGTCCCATGCCAACGGAAAACAGCTTTCCTTTTTTCATCTTTCTCTGACGAGAAGGACGGACAAAAAACTTTTCTTCCTTGATCTTCTGCTCCGAGTAAACCTCTTCGTCATATATTCTGTTTACATCAGCTTTAAGCATCATTCTTTTTTGTGGAGCCAAAGATCGTTCCTCCCTTAAAATTTATTGTAAATCCGTGGCAGATAACCGATTATCCGCCAAAGTAAGCAAGTGCAAAAGCGATTGCACCGAAAATTGCGGTTACTGTACTGAACACACCGACAATCTTAACCTCGCTCCAACCGCACATTTCAAAGTGGTGATGAATCGGGCTCATCTTGAAAAGACGCTTGCCGTGTGTAATTTTGAAGTAGCTGACCTGAAGAATAACAGAAAGCTCTTCTGCAATATAGATAATTCCCACTGGGATGAGAAGAATCGGCATATCAACCGCAAAGGCAAGACCACAAACAAGACCGCCGAGGAAAAGCGAACCTGTGTCGCCCATAAACACCTTTGCAGGGTGGAAATTCCAAACGAGGAAACCAAGGCATGCGCCTGCAGCTGCGGCACTCATTGCGGTAATGCCAAGATAACTCTTTGTGCAGGCAACAAGCATAAATGCCACACAAGCAAAGAATGTTACCGAACCGTCAAGACCGTCAATGCCGTCTGTGAGGTTTACCGAGTTTACAATGCCAACAATTGCGACTGCGGCAATTATATAATAGAAAAAGCCGAGGTCAACCTTGCCTACGAAAGGAATAGTTGTTGTTGTGCCGAAACCTGCAATTGCAAGTGCTGCGAGGAATGCAGCTGCCACTACAAACTGAAGAATAAGTTTCTGTGAAGCCGTAAGACCGAGGTTACGCTTTTTGACAACCTTGATATAGTCATCAATAAAACCGATAACACCGTTTGCAACTGCAAGACCGAGGCCGCAGAAAATAAGCACACATTCCTTTGGAATATTTGCGTAGAATGAAGTTACGAATTCATTGCCTGCTATGGCATAGACAACTGTGCTTGCAATTGTAACAATAACAATTGCAACAATGAACATTATACCGCCCATTGTGGGAGTTCCCTGTTTACCCTTGTGCCACTTAGGGCCTTCTTCAAGAATTGTTTGACCAAAGTGAAGTTTGCGAAGGTATGGAATCAAAAACTTACCTGTAACGCCTGAGATTATAAAGGCAATCAAAGCCGCACAAAATGTCCATATTCCGTAAATCATAGTTATCTTTCCTTTCAGACAAATAAATATTTTTGTTATTCGTTGAGTGTTGAAGAGGAATCCGCAAAAGATACCGTAATTACTGTTCCGGGACTAACCGAAGTTCCTGCCTCAATATCCTGTGACGAACTTGTTCCCGATGATGTTGTTGCGCCCGAGAAGCTGACATTCAGTCCGTAGGCACTTGCAACACTGTTTACTTCATCAGGTGAAAGTCCGATAAGACTCGGAACGCTGATTGTTTCAGACTGGCTGTCACTATCGGTATAAAGCACGATACTGCCGCCCTTCTGAAGTCCCGAAGAAACAGTAGGAATCTGTGAAATTACAGTTGAACCGTTGCCCTTTACTGTTGCTGTAAAGCCGTCAGCCTCAACTGCTGTCTTTGCTTCATCAACGCTGACGCCTGTGTAGTCGCCTGCAGATGCGTCAACATAACCGAGTTCTTCATCTGTGTAAGAGGTCTTAACATCAAGATAAGGAAGAACCTCACTCATAATATTGATAAATACAGGGGATGAAACCTGTGAACCGTAGTAAGCGTCACCGTCCGGAGTATCGAAGAATACGAGCATTGCAATCTGCGGATCATCTGCCGGAGCATAACCGCAGAATGATGAGATATAGTCCTCAGAGAACGAGCTTTCCACCTTTGTAATACCCTTTTTCTCAGATGTACCTGTCTTACCGGCTACCTTATAGCCTGAGATATAACCTGCGGCAGCGCCCTGTCTTTCTGTGTTGTATTCAAGGTATTCATTCATCTTTTTAGATGTATCGCTTGAAATAACCTGTCTTTTAACCTTTTTATCAACAGTCTTGATTACATTGCCCTTTGAATCTGTGATTTTTGAAACCACATAAGGCTGAACAACATAACCACCGTTTGAAACAGCCGCACAGGCTGTAATCATTTGAATAGGAGTGATTGAGAAGTTCTGACCGAATGATGCAACCGCAAGGTCAACGCCGCCCATTTTGCCCTCTTTCCAGAAGCTGTCCTCAGCTTCACCGGGGAGGTCGATTCCTGTTTTGTCGCTGAAACCGAATCCCTGATAATACTGACGGAACTTGCTTGCACCGAGCATCTGACCAATCTGAACAAATGCAGGGTTACAAGAGTTTGAAATTGCGTCAACAAAAGACTGTGTTCCGTGACCTGCTGTGTTTGAGCAGTGGATTGTTTCGCCCTCAACCTGAATTGAACCTGTACAGGTAAATGATGTCTTTTCATTTACAAGGTTTTCTTCAAGAGCAGCTGACGCAACGCACATCTTAAATACAGAACCGGGCATATATGTGTCGGCAACAGCCTTGTTTCTCCACATATTGCTGAGAGCCGCACTCTCTGCCTCTGCCTGTTTCTTTTTTGGAGTTGATTTGATTTTCTTCTTATCCTTTGCCGAAAGCTCGTAAGGATTGTTAAGGTCATAGCCGTCTGTTGTTACCATTGCAAGGATTGCACCTGTGTTTACATCCATTGCAATGCAAACGCCCTTGTTAAGAACATTATTGTCCTCAACGCCCTTTTGCATATACTTCTCACAAATTGACTGAATTGTTTCATCAATTGTAAGATATACATTGTTGCCGTCCTCCGATTCAACATTCTGTTCGTACTGGAACGGCATATCCGTACCTCTTGCATTTTGAGCGGTAATAATTCGGCCCGGTGTACCTGACAGATAGCTGTCATACTCGTATTCAACACCCTCAAGACCCTGATCGTCACTGCCTGTAAATCCGATTACGGAAGATGCAAGGCTGTTTTTCGGATAATATCTCTTGTAGTCATCAAGCAGCTGGATAACACCCTGACATTTGTAATCCTTTTTCAAGGTATCGACAAGCTCAAGCACCTTTTCACGCTCATCGGATTCGATTCTTCTCTTAACAACAACATAATGGCTCTGCTGTTTTGTATCTTCGAGAACATCGTTATATTCAAGGTCAAAAATTTCCGAAAGACCTTTTGCCGCAGCCTGACGCTGTTTATCGTTCTTGAAATTGATTGGTGACATTACCACCTGCCAAACGGATGCACTCTCTGCAAGGACATTGCCGTTTGCATCATATATCGTTCCTCGTTTTGCAGAAACAGTTGTGTCGGCAAGCTGAAGATCGACAGCCGCCTCCTGAAGTTCACTGCTCTGTACCGTTGTGAGGTATGTAAGTCTTAAAATAGCGGCACCGAAACCAAGCACAAGTATGAGCAGAATCAATATTGCCGTACGCTGTCTGAGTCTCTGTGCAGGTCCTTTTTCGGCACGCTTTTTTGAGTTATTTTTTGTTCCTGGTGATTGCAATGTAAAGCTCCTTTCACCGCAAAATAGTGTCCGTTACGCTCCGTGTCAATCCGCATATATACCGAAAAAAGAGTCAAGACGCAGTCTTAACTCTCCATTCTTTCATAACATATCTATTAAATTACCATGAATGTTATGACCAAAGATTCTGTACTGAATTCCAGAACTGTGTAAAGATATTGTCACTTTCCTGAGTTGCAGAAACCTCTGCTTTATCTCCGCCTGCAAGAGTAACAAATTCTTTTTGTGTGTTAGTAGCTTTGGTCATACCGAGCTTGTCCTCGGCATACTTTTCAATATCAGATGTTGAAAGCTTTGATTCAAGCTTCATCTGAGTCTGTGTATAAACGCTCTGCGCATTTGCAAGAGTTTGTTTTGCTGTAATAACTTCCTGATTAAGCTCTGTAAGTCTTACCTGACCGACAATGATAATGCCGATAACAATTGCAGCAACCGCACCGCCTACTGTTCCCACAGCAAGCTTAAACTTGTTGTGCCTGCGGCGTCTGTTCTTCTGGAGTTCCTCCTTTGGAAGACTTACAACATTATTTTTTCTTCTTTTTCTTTCCTGCTTCTTATGTACTTCTTCTTTTCTTTCAGGAGCGGCTGAACCTGGAACATAGTCGCTGCTGTCATCAAAAAGACTCAAGTCATAAGCTGCATTTCTGTTTTCATAAGCCATTTAATGCACCCGGTGCCTTTCTATATCAATTCCATAAAACACACATTTTTGCTTTATTTTTCCATAAAACAAAAAAGTTTCAAACCTTTAATAAATTTATTTAAACACTTAACACACAATCAGCCCGATTTTATCGGACATTTATCAAAAAGTCGTACATTTTGTTATTATGACATATTCAATCACAATCCCTTGTGTCTGTAATAACATTTACAACTTTGTTATATTTTACTACAAACAGGCAGTTTTGTCCATAGTCGGAGAGAAATTTTTTAAATTTTTTCGCATATTCTCAACTTTGCACTTCTTGCTCTCGGGTTATCCCTCAATTCTGTTTCATTTGCACAAACCGGCTTTTTGACAACAAGTTTTGCCTTTGGCTTGTTTCCGCAAACACAAACGGGAAAATCTTTTGGACAAGTACAGCCCTGACACCATGATGCCATTTTCTGTTTTACGATTCTGTCCTCAAGGGAATGGAAGGTAATAACTGCAAGCCTTCCGCCACTTCCCAAAAGCTCAAATGCACCGTCAAGACCTCTTTCAAGAACTCCGAGTTCATCGTTTACAGCTATTCTCAAAGCCTGAAAGCTCTTTCTCGCAGGATGTCCGTCACGGCGGACACGCTGGGGAACATTTTCTTTTATGATTTCCGCAAGCTCAAGGGTGGTTTCAATCGGCTTTTCGGCTCGTGCTTTTATGATTCCGTTTGCGATTGAGCCGGCAAATTTTTCTTCGCCGTAAACGCTGAGAATTCGTCTTAACTCACCCACCGGAAGAGTGTTGACAAGTTCAGCGGCGGTTGTTCCGCTTTGGCTCATTCTCATATCAAGAGGTGCGTCCTCGTGGAACGAAAAGCCTCTTTCGGGGGTGTCAAGTTGGTGAGATGAAACACCGATGTCAAGCAAAACACCGTCAACTCTGCCAACTCCTCTTGAATGGAGAAGATTCACCATATCGGCAAAATTACCCTTGATAATTATTGAATTTTCGTTTTTCTTAAAGCGCTCTGTCAGCGTCAGTATTGCATCGGGATCCTGATCAATCGAAATGAGCTTGCCTGTTGTGAGATGTTTGAGGATTTCACTGCTGTGACCTCCTCCGCCTGCAGTGCCGTCAACATAAATGCCGTTTTCCTTAATTGCAAGGGCGTCTACAGCCTGCTCAAGAAGGACAGGAATATGAGAAAATTCCATAAAAACCTCCTTAAAGCTTTAACTCCTTGAGAGCAAGTGCAAGATTTTCGTTCTGAGAAGCAACATAGTCCTCATAATTTTTCTTGCTCCAAATTTCGAGTCTGTTTGTCATACCGATTACTACCGCATCGCCTTCAATTTCGGCAAACTCACGCAAAGACTGGGGAATAATTACTCTGCCCTGTGCGTTTGGAGTTACCTCAACCGCAGTAGCGTTAAAGGTGTACTGAACAGCCATTGAGAGGTTTGCAGGAAGTGCAAGAATTTTCTCACACATTGCATTGAACTGCTCAACCGACATAACCTGAATACACTTGTTGCCGAAGCCTCGTGCAAGATAATATGTTTCTCCAAGCTGTTCACGGAACTTTGCAGGCAGTACAATTCGACCTTTTGAATCAATAGAATGATTTGTCATTCCTGAAAACATCTGCCCACCTCCGTACACTTTTCTTCAAAAGATGTCCTCAAGTGGTTTTTAAAGTCACCAAATGACACCTTATGACACCTTTTGTCTTATTATAAACCATAGGTACGAAAAAATCAATATCAAAGTTACGAAAAAACAAACAATATTTACAAATCATTAAAAAAACTTTCAACTTTGAAACTATATTTTTTCTGAAAAGAATATTATGCCCAAAAATTTCGATTCTATAGGGATTTTGCTCATTTCAGAGCAAAAATGACAGTGTAAAAAATTACAAATATCGCCGTCTTGGTTACAAAATTCGACCGTATTTTTCATAATGTGCAATCTCAAATCCGTTAAAGATTTGCTCGGTGTCACATTGTGACACGAAATTTCCAAAAACAGGCATAAAAAAAGAACAGACCCTTTGTGAGTCTGTTCCGATAGGTTTTTAATTAAATCAGCCCTGCTTTTTCTGTGAGCTTACAATGTTAGCGTGAGTTTTTCTGAGAGCCTCAAGCTGTGTTGCAACACCCTCTTCTGTACGCTTCATAATGCTGTCAACATAAACATTTGCAGCCTTTCTGATTTCAGCTGACTTCTGCTTTGCATCATCAACAATTTCCTTAGCCTTTGCCTGAGCCTCACGAACAAGTTCGTTCTGGTTTAGCATAGCCTTTTTGCGTTCTTCCGCACCCCTGATTATGTTCTCTGATTCACGGTTAGCCTCGGCAAGAATCTGCTTTCTGTCGGCAACAATATTCTTTGCCTGTCTTACCTCTGCCGGCATAGCGTCCTGAATCTGGTCGAGAATATCATAAATCTCGTCACTGCTTACCATAACCTTGCCGCCTGAAAAAGGCATTGACTTGGCAGCACTGATAACATCCTGAAGCTGTAAAATCAAATCTTCAACTTTCATTATCTGTCCACTCCTTATATGTTTGGTTTAATCCACTTTTATTTTAAATTATTTTAAATCACTTTAAACTAAAATCAAATGCTTTGCCGAAAAACTTAATTATTTCTCAATCTGTCAACGATTTTATCATGAATACACGCAGGAACAAAGTTTCTGATGTCACCGCCCATTGAGGCAACCTCACGAACCATACTTGAACTGAGATACATTGAATTTGCATCGGCAGTCAAGAACAAAGTTTCAAGGTTCGGATTGAGCTTTTTATTTGTAAGAGCCATCTGAAATTCATATTCAAAGTCGGTTACCGCTCTGAGTCCCTTAACAATTGCGTCAACACCGTGTTCCTCACAATACTGTGCAAGCAATCCGTTGAAACTGACAATTTCAACATTATTCAAATCCTGCGTAACTTCTTTTAAAAGTTCAATTCTCTCTTCAATTGAGAAAATAGGACTTTTTGAAGAATTGACAAGCACACCCACGATAACACGGTCAAAAAGTTTTGATGATCTCGTGATAACATCAAGGTGTCCGAGCGTTACGGGATCGAAACTTCCCGGACAAATCACTGTTTTGTTCATCTTTGAAAATCCTTATGTCTGAATGTAGTTATTTTTATTTTACCATAGCGATACTGTCTGTCAAGTACAAAATCACCGTAATTCGACAAAATTTCTTCGTCAAGAGGATTTTCCGCAATTATAACACCTGTATCGTTCATCGCCTCGGGAACAAGTTCAAGAGCGTCCTGCAACATCCCTGTTCTGTAAGGCGGATCAAGAAACGCAATATCAAAACGCTGTGAATTCATTGAAAGAAAGCTGTGAAAATCCATTGCAAAAACCTTTGCGGAATTTTCAAGTTTTGTAGCCTTGAGGTTTTTCTTCACTGTTTCAAGTGATTTTTTTGCGTTGTCAACAAAACTTGCCGACTTTGCGCCTCTGCTCAAAGCCTCAATACCCATCTGTCCCGAACCGGCAAAAAGGTCAAGGAAGTTTCTGCCCTCGGTTTCAAACTGGATAATCGAAAAAACAGCCTCTTTAATTCTGTCGGTTGTCGGTCTTACATCTTCACCCTCAAGGGTTTCGAGTCGTCTGCCTCTTGCGGAGCCTGTAATAACTCTCATAAAACACACGCAGCCTTTCCGCTTGCAAAATCATAAAGCAACACCGAAAGCAAGCATACGGCATTGCCAAAAAGTTAAGTTTTATGCAACTGTCTGCAATTGCAAATTTTAGTATAACACATTAAAAGATATTTTACAACAATATTTTACTCTGTTTCGTTTTCATCCTGCGGATGATAGTATTTGTACACAGCAATGGCGGTATCTTTTGTCATTTTCGGAGCGTTTTCAAGCTCTGCAAGGTCTGCGTTTGAGATATTTTCAATCGTTCTGAAATATTTCAAAAGAGCTCTCGCTCTGACTTCACCTATTCCGTCTATATCCGTGAGCGTTGTTCTGAAAGTGTTTTTACTTCGCCTTGCGTGGTGGTAACCGATTGCAAAGCGGTGAACCTCGTCCTGCATTTTCGTGAGAAATGCAAACAGTGACCGTCTGGAACTGAGTGCAATTTCTCCGCCCTCGCCCGTTACGGCACGGGTTCTGTGCTTATCGTCCTTTACAAGACCGAACAGCGGAACATCAATATTTTTGCTCTGCAAAACCTCTTTTACAGCCGCAACCTGACCTTTACCGCCATCGAGCAGAATAAGGTCGGGCAGTTTTCCAAAGCCCTCTTCTTCATCGGGATTTTTATAATATTCGTCAAATCGTCTTGTTAAAACTTCCGCCATTGATGCATAGTCGTCCTGTCCCTCAAAGCCTTTGATTTTGAACTTTCTGTAAGCCGATTTGAGCGGTTTGCCGTTTTTATAAACAATCATACCCGCAACATTTTCAGTACCTGCAAGGTTTGAAATATCATAGGATTCAATATATTCGGGCAGTTTTTCAAGTCCGAGCAAATCACGCAGTTCTTCAAGCACATTGTACTCACGGGCAGTTGCGCCCTTTTTCTGTGCAAGAGCCTCTGCGGCATTTGATTTGCACATTGCCACAAGCTGCGCTCTGTCGCCCCTCTGCGGAACCGTTATAGTAACCTTACTGCCACGCTTTTGCGAGAGCCATTCGGCAATTTCTTCCATACCGTCAAACTCTCTGTCAAGTGCAACGCTCTTTGGCATACTGTCACGCAAAGTGTAATATCGCAGCAAAAATTCTTCGGTTTCCGACTCACTTTCACCGCTGTCAAACACAAAACTTTCACGATCAAAAAGTCGTCCGCCCTCAAAGCGGAACACTTGATAACAGGTTTTGCCGTCATCGGAAAATCCGGCAATAACATCACCGTCATCTATCTTTGTTGCAACAACTTTTTGCTTGTCGCTCATTTTACGAACGGAACTTATTATATCTCTGATTGATGCCGCTCTTTCAAATTCAAGATTTTCTGCGGCGTTTTCCATTTCTTCGGTCAATTTTTTGATTGAGTTTGTTGAACCGCCGCGCAAAAATTCAAGAGCACGGTCAAGATTTTCGTTGTAATCTTTCAGCTTAACCCTGCCTGTACACGGAGCCATACATTGCTTTATGTGGTAGTTAAGGCAAGGTCTGCCCTTTCCGCAATCTCTCGGAAACTGACGGTTGCAGGTTGGCAGCATAAAGATTTTGTTCGCCTCTTCAACGGCACTTTTAACATAGTAACTGCTCTTGTACGGACCGATGTATTCCGCTCCGTCATCCTTTTTCTGCAATGTATATGAGAGCTTTTTCCAGTCACCCGAACTGACTCTGATATAGCTGTAGCCCTTGTCATCTTTGAGCAGAATGTTGTATTTTGGGGTGTGCTGTTTGATAAGACTGCATTCGAGAATGAGTGCTTCAAATTCGCTGTCGGTGATGATATATTCAAAATCATCAACATTATCAACCATTCGGCGAACCTTTTCGGCGTGGTTATTCTGCGAACCAAAGTACTGGCTGACCCTGTTTTTAAGAATCTTTGCCTTGCCGATATATATAATTTTTCCGCCTTTATCGTGCATAATGTACACACCCGGCAACAGTGGAAGTGCCATTGCTTTTTTGCGAAGTTGCGACATTTTCGGATTCACAAAATCACCGCCCTTTCTGATTTTAGAGAAACAAAAAAGAGGCGGAAAAACCGCCCCTTTGGTATTTTGTAAAATTTAAAGCTGATTATTCAGCAAAGCCTGACTCTACGAGAGAAACAAGGCCCTCAACTGCTTCAGTTTCATCAGAACCGTCAGCAATTACTTTGATTGTAGTGCCACCGATAATACCGAGGGACAACACACCGAGAAGGCTCTTTGCGTTCACACGGCGCTCTTCCTTCTCAACCCAGATAGTCGACTTATATTCATTAGCCTTCTGAATAAAGAAAGTTGCCGGACGAGCGTGTAAACCGGCTTTATTCTGTACTAATACTTCCTTAACATACATTTTTAAAACCCTCTTTGCCTTTAAATTTTTAACCACCAATGCCTGCAAATTGCGGCTCAATTTAATATGTATTATAATCTTTTTTCCCGACAAGGTCAATACAATAATTTAATTTCGTGTTAATATGCACCTTGAGAGAATTTATCCCCCTGTTTATTGTGCATTTTTACAAAATATTATGTTTTATCCACAAAGATACGGTATTTCGTATGATTTTCCTTGTCTTATTTTATGTAATTACAGTTAGATTATGTCCGCAAAAATTACTTTTTGTTATATTCTTCAAGCATTTCGGGGCGTTTGAGCCTTGTAACTTCAACGCTCTTTTCTTTGCGCCACTTTTCAATGTTTGCGTGATGTCCGCTCATAAGCACTTCGGGAACTTCTTTGCCCCTCCAAACCGACGGTTTTGTGTACTGCGGATACTCAAGAAGTCCGTTAAAATGGCTTTCTTCAGTAAAACATTCGTTGTTTGAAAGCACACCCGGAACCATTCTTGAAAGTGCGTCGGCAAAAACCATTGCGGGAATTTCTCCGCCTGTAAGAACATAGTCGCCGATTGAGATTTCTTCGTCAATAAATTCATCAAGCAACCTTTGGTCAACACCCTCGTAGTGACCGCAGAGAATACAGATATTTTCAACATCTGCAAGCTCACGAAGTCTTTGCTGTTTCAAAGTTTTGCCCTGCGGTGACATATAGACAAAATGCGGTCTTTTGCCGATTTGTTTGCAAATATCTTCAAAGCAAAGGGCAATGGGTTCGGCTTTCATAAGCATACCCATTCCACCGCCGTAGGGAGTATCGTCAACTCTTTTATGCTTGTCAAAAGCATAGTCACGAAGTTGGTGGCACACGATTTCAAGCACACCGCTTTTCTGCGCTCTGCCGATTATACTGCCGTTTAAAACAGGCTCGAACATTTCGGGGAAGAGCGTTATAATATCAATCCTCATCGTCAAAAATTCCTTTCATAGGAACAATAAGAATATAGCCGTCATTGACATTGATTTCTTTTACAACATCGCCAATTACGGGAGCAAGGTATGTTTTGCCGTCAGAGTCTTTGATTTCGTAAACATCATTTGCACCTGTACGCAAAACATCGGAAATTTTGCCGTAAACCTTTCCGTTGTCGGCATCTTTAACTTCTAGACCAATAAGGTCCTGAACAAAGTGAACACCCTCTGCAAGATTGATGTCGTCACGGTTGATGTACACAACTTTGCCCCTGTATTTTTCAGCGGTTTCGATTGTGTCAACACCTTTAATTTTTGTAAGGGTAATATTTTTGTGCGGACGGGATTTTACCTCGATGAACTCTGTTCCGTTTTCGTCAAGCCACAGCTTTTTAAAGGCACAGAGAAATTCGGGGGAATCACACCACGGGTCAATTCTGACCTCACCTTTTATGCCGTGTGTACCCACGATTTTTCCCGAATCAAGAAACTGTTTTTTCATATTTACCTCAAATTTCACAAAATAATTAAGTTGAATTTTATTTCAATTCTATGATTGTAACACCGTCTTCGCCCTCACCGAAAACACCGAGTCGCTGACTTTTGACGGCTTTGTTTGTTTTAAGATACTTGTTGATTTCACGCTTAAGCACACCCGTGCCTTTGCCGTGAATAATCGTCATTTTGCTCACACCCGAAAGCACGGCATTGTCGATTGCCTTGTCAACAATATTGATTGCGTCAAAGGCGGTTTCGCCACGAACATCAACCTCTGTTTCGGGGCGGACATCCATTCTGCTCGGCACATTTCTTGTGCTTGAAAATCTGTCCTTTGCAGGCTTGTTGTTTGATTTGAGCAAGCGAAGATTTTTAATATCAACCCTTGTTTTGATTATGCCTGCCTGAACAAGCACAACACCGTCCTTATTCGGCGGTGCAAGTACGGTTGCGTTTTTGTCTATATCGTAAATGAGAACCGTGTCGCCGACCTTGAGCGGTCTTGGCAGTTTGTACTCCTCATCGGGAGTATTGCGTGCCTTGACAGGGTCTGCGTGAGCTTCCATTTTGTCGATATTTTTCTTAAGCTGAGTTCTTGCCTGAACGCTCATATCCTTGGCTTTTCTCGCCTTTTCAAGTTCTTCGGCAACTGCGTCGGCCTGTGCTCTTGTGCGTGAAATAATACGCTGAGCTTCCTGTCTTGCCTTTTCGATTTCACGCTCTGCACGCTGTTTTGCCTTTTGCATTTCGTTTTCGGCTTTCTGCTTTTCGGTGTTAGCCTTTGCAGTAAGTCTGTTTGCGTTTTCAAGCTGTTTTTCAAGACTCTGACGGCGTTTTTCAAGCTTTTCAACAACATCTTCAAACTGTCTGTTCTCGTTTGAAACAAGTTCACCTGCTCGGCTGATTATCTCATCATCTATTCCGAGTCTTTTTGAAATTGCAAACGCGTTGCTCTTGCCGGGAACACCGATGAGAAGTCGGTAAGTCGGTTTGAGAGTTGCAACATCAAATTCGCAACTGCCGTTTTCAACTCCGGGAGTACGCAGAGCAAATTCCTTTAACTCCGCATAGTGGGTTGTTGAAGCGATTTTTGCGTGTTTGTCACGCAGTCTTTCAAGAATTGCAATTGCAAGAGCCGCACCCTCAACAGGGTCTGTTCCTGCACCGAGTTCGTCAATAAGACAGAGTGAACCCGCATTTGCAAGTTTTATAATCTGAACGATATTTGTCATATGTCCCGAAAAGGTTGACAACGACTGTTCAATGCTCTGTTCGTCACCGATATCCACAAGCACCCTTCTGAACACGGAAAGTTCACTGTTGTCGGCACACGGAACGAGAAGTCCGCACATTGCCATGAGCGTGAGCAGACCGATTGTCTTTAAAGTTACGGTTTTACCGCCCGTGTTAGGACCTGTGATAACAAGCGTGTCGAACTCTTTTCCGAGCATAACATCAACCGGAACAACCTTGTTTTTGTCGATAAGAGGATGACGAGCCTGTTTAAGCTCAATCATTCCCCTGTCATTCATAATCGGCTTTGACGCTTTCATTGAATACGCAAGGTCGGCCTTTGCAAAAATCAAATTAAGCTGTGCAAGATTCTTGTAGCTGTGGATAATGCTGTCGGCAAACTCGCCTGCATTTGCGGAAAGCTCAAAGAGGATTCTTTCAATCTCCTGCTCTTCCTTTGACTGCAAAAGTTTGATGTCATTGTTTGCCTGAACAACGCCCATAGGCTCAATAAACACGGTTGCACCGCTTGACGAGGTGTCGTGTACAAGTCCCGGAACATTGCCTCTGCATTCGCTTCTTACCGGAACAACATACCTGCCGTCACGCTGTGTGACGATAGTATCCTGAAGATACTTTATGTATGTTGAGCTGTGAATAATTTTGTCGAGTACCTCACGAGCCTTTGAAGAGGCTGTGCGGATTTTTCTTCTTATATCCGACAGAGCAGGGCTTGCCTTATCGGAAATTTCTTCCTCGCTTATGATAGCCGAGGTGATTTTATCCTCAAGAAACTTGTTGGAAACAAGTCCGCTGAAATAGCCGTCAAGAGAGCTTGCCCCTCCGCCTGAGCGTGAGTGCCACTCCTTGACCGTGCGGATTGTTCTGAGTGTTGAAGCAACCGACAGAAGTTCACCTGTTGTAAGACAGCCGCCTGCCTGCGCTCTGCGTAAATGTCCCGAACAATTTCTTGCACCGCCGAATGACGGAGCGCCGAATCTTCCGCTTAATGCAACGGCATCATCGGTCTGCTGTAAAAGCTGTTCAACCTTTTTCAGTTCAAACACGGGTTCGAGATTCAATGCCATTTCGTGAGCGTCTTCAATCGAAGTCATTCCCGCAAGTTTTTCAAGGATTTTATCAAGTTCAAGTGTTTTATAATGTCTGTTCATAGTTCTACCAATTTAAAAATTATACGCATTAACTGCTTATGGTTTTGTAAAAAGTAAGCGTTTTAAAGTCTTTTTCAAATCTGTATTTAAGGTAACTTTCGCTTGCCGCATTCAGCACAACAAGGTCATCTTTCGGCAACGCAAACGAAAACAGCTTGTCATCATCGGCATAAACCGTGTGTCTTAATGCCGTAAGCGTTCCCTCGTTAAGAGCGATTGCAGGTTCTGACACATCCGTTCTGCAATCGGCACATTCAAGAGCACCTATGCGTGGCAAAAAGTACATAAGCGGCGTGATGTATTCTCCACACTCTCTGCACATTCTCAGGTCGGGCATATAGCCTGCCATACTTGCAAGCCTCATTTCAAGACACGGCTTGATGAGGTCTGCACTGCGTTTGTCCTCCGACAAAAGATAGAGCGAATTAAGCACAAGGCTCAAAAAAGAATCCGCTTTTTGCTCACGGGGACAGATTGTCAGAGCGAGTTCGCAAAAATACTGTGCAAGGCACATTTTTGTAACATCACTGCGGAGCTTTGAGAAAATGCGAATCGGCTGTGCCTCGCCGATTATGTAGCTTTCCCGACCTTTATAAATTGTAAGTCGGGAATATGAGAGAAGAGATGCCGCCGCACATTTGCCGTTTTTAAGGTTCTTTGCACCTTTTACAAATGCACGGATTACACCGTTAGACTTTGTGAGAGCAAAAACGAGCTTATCCTGCTCACCGATATTCTGTTCCTTTATAATCAGTCCCTCTGTTCGGAATTTCATCGGTTTCCTCCCTGTTCACGGTGATTGCACCTGTGTCCTTTGCGTTCTGAATACTTTTATAGCGAATGTAATCAAGAACACTTCCTGTAGTAAAAAACGCCTGCCAGGCATACCAATCGTCCATAAGAACACCTCCGCAGTTAGTGTTTCACGGACAATTGTTATTATATTATGAAAAATCTGACATTGTGTCAAATCGTGTACTCAAACAGCTTAACAAGCGGATTTATCAGTCAAAATTCTTTTCGTCATAACCGAAATTCTGAAGAATTTGAGCACGGTTTCGCCAGTCCTCTTTTACCTTTATCCAAGTCTGTAAGAACACCTTGCAATCAAAAAATCTTTCAATATCCTGACGGGCAAATGTGCTGATTTTCTTGAGCATTGAGCCGTTTTTGCCGATAATAATACGCTTGTGGGTTTCTTTTTCACAGAAAATAGTAGCGTCAATATCAAGCATACCGTTATCCCTTGTTTTCATTTTTTCGATTACAACAGCCGTGCCGTGCGGAATTTCCCTGTCGCAAAGACGGAGTATTTTTTCACGGATAATTTCGGCAACAATAACTCTTTCGGGCTGGTCTGTAAGAGTATCGTCATCAAAGAAATGACCGCCCTCGCCTGCCTGCTTTTTAAGTTCGTCAAGAAGTTCGTTCATACCGTTGCCGTCCTGTGCACTCACGGGAACAACTGCGTCAAAATCGTAAAGCAGACTGTAACGGGCAATCTGTTTCATAAGTTCTTCTTTTTCTTTGAGAGTGTCAATCTTGTTGATTGCAAGGATTGCCGGCATTTCCATTGACTTGAACTTTTCAATAAGGTTAAGTTCTGTGTCACCCGGTTCTTTTCCTGCCTCAACAACGAGCATACAGCAGTCAACACCGCCCACGGATTCATTGACGGAACGCACCATATACTTGCCGAGGGAGGTTTTCGGCTTGTGCATACCCGGTGTATCAAAGAAAACAAGCTGATATTCGCCCTGAGTAAGCACGCCTGTGATTCTGTTGCGGGTAGTTTGCGGCTTGCTTGAAACAATCGCAATTTTCTGTCCCATAAGTCTGTTGAGAATTGAACTTTTGCCCACATTCGGTCTGCCGACAATGGCGATAAATGCGGATTTATCTTTATTATCTGTATTTAACATATTACCTCACTATACAAAAATCGGGGGCAAGCAAAATGCCGCCCCTTTGTTAATGTTTATCTTTTCTTTTAATGCTCAAAATTGCATTTTTCACCTTTACGGGACCTGCGCATACAAAGATGACAGAAATCACCGCAGACAAAATCAGCAAAACGAGCATAACGGGATTGTTTGCAAAATACGAAAATATTTTTCCGATTACTTCAAAATCAAGAAAAAACAGCACTGCAGTAAACACAGCCGAAAATGACACGGCAAGCACGGCTGCGGCTGCAATGTCCTTGATAATCTTAACGGAAAAATCGTATCTGTCACAAAGCAAATCACAAAGTCTTTCAACACAAGTGTTGACCATTTCAAAGGCAATCACAACTCCGCACAAAACGGCAAGCAACGCCCATTTTGCGGCAGAAAAATTATAAAAGCAACCGAAAACGAAAACATAAAATGCAGCAACAAGGTGAAATCTCATATGACTTTCGCTTTTTACGGCTGAATAAATACCCTTAAATGCACTTTTTAAACTTTTGATTTGCTTCTTCATATCCCGAAATACAACTGTTTAAACTATATCAAGCCATATCGTCATCAACTATGTAGCTTGATGACGCAGGAAGACCGAGCTGTTCCATAACAAGCTCTTCTTTTTCTCTCATTCTTACCCTTTCAAGCTTTTCCATATGGTCATAGCCGAGAAGATGAAGAACGCTGTGAGCTGTAAGATAGCCGACTTCTCTCTGGAGGCTGTGACCGAAGAGTTCAGCCTGATCTCTTGCCTTTTCCATTGAAATTACAACATCGCCCAAAATCTGTGCGCCTGTTTCGGGGTTGGTGTCGTAAATACCGTTTTCGCCCATTGGGAAAGAAAGAACATCGGTTTCAATGTCCTTGTCACGGTACTGCTTGTTAAGAGCCTTAATGCCCTCGTTATCTGTGAAAGTAACGCTGATCTCAGCAGAACCTTCAAATTTTTCAAGCTGGAGAACCGCGTTGCAGCAGCGGCGAACCAACATTCTTATACCCGTCGGAATTTTTACTGCTTTTTGTTTGTTTGTGATAATTACTCTAATTTTGTTATGCTCTGCCATACATGATCGTCCTTTCGTTATTTTTAATCCTTAGGTTCGGATTAGTTATACAATATTAGTTTTTGGAGTTACTGCTGCGTGAATTATTATTGTTGCTTTCAAACTTTGCGTACGCCTTGATAATATCCTGAACAAGGCGGTGGCGGACAACATCCTTTTCATCAAAGAAACAAGTGCCGATATCGTCAATATTTTTTAGAATTTTTATACAATCCTTAAGACCGCTCCTTGCACCGTTCGGAAGGTCAATCTGCGTAATATCGCCCGTGATTACCATTTTTGAGTTAAATCCGAGTCGGGTAAGGAACATCTTCATCTGTTCCCTTGTCGTATTCTGAGCCTCGTCAAGAATTATAAAGCTGTCATCAAGCGTTCTTCCTCGCATATATGCAAGCGGTGCAACCTCAATGTTACCTCTTTCAACATACTTTTGATATGTTTCCGCACCGAGCATATCAAACAATGCGTCATACAGGGGGCGAAGATACGGATCGACCTTGCTCTGCAAATCACCGGGCAGAAAACCTAGCTTTTCGCCTGCCTCAACAGCAGGTCTTGTGAGAATTATTCGGTTAATCTGCTTGCTTCTGAAAGCCGTGACCGCCATTGCAACGGCAAGGTAGGTTTTGCCTGTACCGGCAGGGCCGACGCCGATTGTGACGGTATTTTTCGCAATCTGCGAGCAGTAGCGCTTCTGACCGATGGTTTTCGGCTTAATAGGCTTTCCTTTTGAAGTAATACAGATGCAATCGCCTGCAAGCTGTTCTATTTTGTCCTCACTGCCTTCATTGACAAGCGAAATGCAGTAGCGGATATTTTGCTCGGAAAGTGCTTCGCCACGGTTGATGAACTGCAACAGGCTTTCAATAACCTTGCAGGCCTTCGATGTGTTTTCGGCATCGCCCTCAACCTTAAGCTCACTGTCACGGCAGGTGACACGGACATTAAACTCCTTTTCAATCAGCTTAATATTTCCGTCAAAACTGCCAAAAAGTGCTACGGCATTTTCCATTCTGTCGATATTTATAATTTGTTCCGTAAAGCAAAACTCCCGTTTCTTCAATAATTCAAAACAATTATAACACATTTTACTTGAAAATGTACATTAAAAATAGCTTTTTTCACTAAAAAAATAATTTTTGTGAATTTTGACGAAAACTAAACTTCACATAGCCGCTCATTTGTAAAGGATAGAAACACTTTTTTTACTCTTTCGTAATTATACTCAAAATCGCATTACAATCGACTTATTTTAGTTATTTAAATCTTCCGAAACTACCACAATATTGCCGCTTTTGTAATATAACTGTACAAATTTGATAACTTCCCGAAAATTAAAAATTTATCAAAATTACTCTCAGTCGTAAAATCGGCTTAAAATACTTGACAAACGGGCAATTGTATATTATAATTCACAGGTGTAAAGAAATTTCCTTTACATACAGACCAGAATCACGGGAGCTGTCAGGTATGGAAAAAAACATTGAAGTATCTCTCTTGTTTGATTTTTACGGCGAGCTTTTAAAGCCCTCGGGCAAAAAGGCGATTGACCTTTATTATAATGAAGATTTGTCGCTTGCAGAGGTTGCCGATGAAATGGGAATAACAAGACAGGGTGTGCGTGACAGTATCAAGCGCAGTGAGCAACAGCTTTTTGAATTTGAAGAAAAGCTCGGTCTGTTCAAACAGTTCAGTAAGCTTGAGCAGGGGCTTGACGAAATTTCGGTTCTTGCACTTGAAATAAAAGAACTTTCACAGGATACACAAATCACAGAGCTTGCGGATGTTATCATCGAAAAATCAGGCTCGCTGAAAGATTAAAGGAGTTTTCATGGCGTTTGAAGGACTTGCAGATAAGCTTGGCAATGCGTTCAAAAAACTGAAAAACAAAGGCAAGCTTTCTGAAAAAGATGTTAAGGAAGCAATGCGAGAGGTTCGACTCGCACTTCTTGAAGCCGATGTAAACTACAAAGTTGCAAAGGACTTTACAAACAAAGTAACAGAGCGTGCTGTCGGTCAGGATGTTATGCAGAGCCTTACTCCTGCACAGATGGTTGTTAAGATTGTTGACGAGGAGCTCACAAGCCTTATGGGCGGTGAGGATGCACGAATTGAATTTGCTTCAAAGCCTCCGACGGTCATTATGATGTGCGGTCTTCAGGGTTCAGGTAAAACAACCCACACGGCAAAACTTGCAAAAATGCTCAAAAAGCAAGGCAGAAGTCCTCTTCTTGCCGCTTGTGATGTTTATCGTCCAGCTGCTATTGACCAGTTGAAGGTTGTCGGTGAAAAGGCAGGCGTTCCTGTTTTTGAAATGGGAAAAGCAAATCCCGTTAAGATTGCAAAAGAGGCAATCAAGCGTGCAAAGGACTACGGAAACGATGTTGTTATTCTCGATACCGCAGGCCGACTTCATATTGATGAGGCTCTTATGGATGAGCTTAAAAACATCAAAAAAGAAGTTGAACCAAACGAAATTTTGCTTGTTATCGACTCAATGACAGGTCAGGACGCAGTTAATGTTGCGAAGAGCTTTAACGAACTTCTTGACATTACGGGTGTTATTCTCACAAAGCTTGACGGTGACACTCGAGGCGGTGCGGCACTTTCGGTAAAGGCTGTTACAGGCAGACCTATTAAATTTGCAGGTACAGGCGAAAAGCTTGACGATATTGAAGTTTTCCACCCCGACAGAATGGCAAGCCGTATCCTCGGTATGGGTGATGTGCTTACTCTCATTGAGGACGCGCAGAGCAAGATGGACGCCGAAAAAGCCGAAGAAATGGCTCAGAAGATGATGAGCAACAAATTCGACTTTAACGATTTGTACGACCAGTTTGAGCAGGTCAAGAAAATGGGACCGCTCAAGGGTATTCTCTCAAAAATCCCCGGTGTCGGAAAACAGCTTGAGGGCGTTGACATTGACGACAGACAGATTGACTGGGTTCAGGCAATTATCCTCTCAATGACACCCGAAGAAAGAAGTCATCCGCACATTATGAACCCGTCAAGAAAGCGCAGAATTGCGGCAGGTTCGGGTAGAAGCATCGAAGAGGTCAACCGACTTATCAAGCAGATTGACCAGATGCAGAAGATGATGCGTCAGATGACAAAGGGCGGAAAAGGCTCTAAGAAAAGAAGAAAAATGAAAGGTCTCCCCGGACTTGGCGGTATGCCGATGAACGGTATGGGTCCTATGGGCGGAATGGGCGGTCCTGACGGAATGCCTCCGTTCAAATAATTAACATTTATCAAACATTAGACAAAAACAAAGTTTTTCATCCAATTACGGTTGGTGAATATAAATTAACAATTTTTATGAGGTGAACATTATGGCAGTAAAGATCAGACTTAGAAGAATGGGTTCAAAGAAGGCTCCTTTCTACAGAGTAGTAGTAGCAGATTCAAGATATCCAAGAAACGGCCGTTTCATTGAAGAAATCGGCACATATGATATTCTCAAGAAGCCTTCAGAGTTCAATGTTGATGCTGAAGCAGTTAAGAAGTGGATTGCTAACGGCGCTCAGCCAACAGACACAGTAAAGGCTCTTCTCAAGAAGAACGGCGTAATTGAATAATTGCGTTTCGGAAAGGACAAACAATGAAAGATTTACTTGCAGTTATCGCAAAGGGTCTTGTTGACGATCCAGATTCCGTATCAGTTGAAGCAGATGCTCCCAACGAAGAGGGAACAGTTGTTTACCACATTCATGTTGCAGAAAACGATATGGGCAGAATCATCGGTAAGCAGGGCAGAATTGCCAAAGCTATCCGCACAATTGCTCGTAGCGCAGCTATCCGCAGCGAAGAAAAAATTATGGTTGAAATCGACTGATTAACGGTCATAACCGAACAAAAGTCTCCCACCATGGGAGGCTTTTTTTGTTTTGTCAACAGACAAATTCACACTTTTCAATGAAAATTGAGGGGTAAAAAACACACTTTTCAATAGATTTTTGGTGTTAAAAAATACACTTTTCAATAAAATTTGATGGGTAAAAACTACACTTTTCAAATTATGAGCAGAAATTTGATATAAAAAACACGGTGCAACCCATGTATTTGGGTTACACCGTGTTTTGTAAAATTGTTTAAATTCAGGCAGTTCTATGCTGTGATTATTTCATCAATTCTTCAAGCTGCGATTTATTGTATTTGCTCTTATAGATGTCATAGCCTGCCGTGTCAAGGTTTATGTTTGCGTGCCTTTTGTCAGCCTGAACATAGACATCATCACCCTTGACATATATCAAAACCCAAATGTCACGGCTGGTATCTTTCAGGTATGATAAAAGAAGTACATAACTCGGTTCAACATCTATCGAATCCACCTTATTATCAGATGTCATATATACCAAATCGTTAAATGACATCAACTTTTCGTTAAGGTTGTTTTTGTTTGATTTTGAAATGAGTTCGTTAGTTTTGTAGTCATAAAATTCAACTGAAAATTGGTTTGGATCTGCTGTCGGAGTAGTATCTGATAAAGCAGTTGTATCGGCTTCATCAGAAGTTTGAGCATTACTTGACGCAACTTCACCGCCACAACCTGTAAACAAAATTGAAGTTGACATAATAACTGCCAACAAGATAATCGAGATAATTTTTTTCATAATTAACACCCTCTTGTGTTTTTGTTAAACCAATTATACACCTTGAAATCATTTTGTCAAGATATGTAAAATAAAAAATCAACCGCAAAGTTTTTCGCTCTGCGGTTGATTTTATTTTTATTAAGGATTACGCTTAATTGGCGTTTGCTGTTGCAAAGGTAAACTGACCGTCTGCGAAATCGCAGGTTACTACTGCGCCGTCCTTGACCTTGCCCTCGAGCATCTGCTCTGAAAGCGGATCTTCAATCTCATTCTGTATTGCACGGCGGAGAGGTCTTGCACCGTAGTTTTCATCAAAGCCCTTGTCGGCAATCTCGCTGATTGCACTGTCTGTAAAGCTGATTTTAATATTCATCTTATCAAGACGGTTTTCAAGAGTTTTGAGCATCTTAACGGCAATCTGCTTGATTTCGTCCTTGTTGAGCTTGTTGAACACGATAATATCGTCAACACGGTTCAAGAATTCAGGACGGAATACTTTACGGAGTTCACCCGTTACAAGCTCCTTGATGTCCTTTTTCTCGCTCTCTTCGGCATTCTCATTTTCAGAGTTAAAGCCGAGTGAGCTCTGCTTTTCGGTGATAAGTCTTGCACCGACATTAGAGGTCATTATGATTACGGTGTTCTTAAAGTCAACCGTTCTGCCCTGTGAGTCGGTAAGTCTGCCGTCCTCAAGAATCTGGAGGAGCATATTGAATACATCGGGGTGAGCCTTTTCAATCTCATCAAAAAGTACAACCGAATACGGTTTTCTTCTTACCTTTTCGGTGAGCTGACCGCCCTCCTCAAAGCCTACATATCCGGGCGGTGAGCCGATAAGCTTTGACACGGTGTGTTTCTCCATATATTCACTCATATCAAGACGGAGCATTGCATTTTCATCGCCGAACATTGCCTCTGCAAGAGCCTTGCAAAGTTCCGTTTTACCAACACCTGTCGGACCGAGGAAGATGAATGAACCGACAGGTCTTTTCGGGTCTTTAAGACCTACTCTGCCTCGTCTGATAGCCTTTGCGATTGCAGTTACAGCCTCGCTCTGACCGATAACTCTTTCGTGGAGAACATTCTCCATGTTAAGAAGTCTTTCGCTTTCTTCCTTAGTAAGCTGAACAACAGGGATACCTGTCCATTCGGAAACAATCTTTGCGATATCCTCGGCAGTTACCTCACCGCTGTTACCCTTCTGCTGTTCCTGCCACTTCTTCTTTGCATCGTCAAGCTTTGTCTGAAGTTCCTTCTGCTCATCACGAAGTCGTGCAGCCCTTTCAAAGTCCTGCTCGTTAATTGCGCTTGCCTTTTCTTTTTCATAGTCTGCAATTTCATCTTCAAGCTCCTTTACATTATCAGGAGAGGTAAGAGATGCAAGCCTTACCTTTGACGCACCCTCATCAATAAGGTCAATTGCCTTATCGGGGAGGTAACGGTCTGCGATATATCTTGATGACAATGTTACTGCGGCATTGATTGCCTCATCGGTAATCTTAACCTTATGGTGTGCCTCGTAGCTGTCACGCAAGCCTTTGAGAATCTGTACAGCCTGTTCGGGAGTAGGTTCGCCAACCTTAACGGGCTGGAAACGACGCTCCAAAGCGGCATCTTTTTCAATATATTTTCTGTACTCGTTAAGAGTTGTTGCACCGATAACCTGAAAATCGCCTCTTGCAAGTGACGGTTTAAGGATATTTGCGGCGTCTGCACTGCCCTCTGCGGCACCTGCACCAACGATAGTATGAAGTTCATCAATGAAGAGGATAGTGTTCTTTGACTTTTTAACCTCGTCAATAGCCGCCTTGATTCTCTCCTCAAAGTCACCTCTGTACTTCGCACCTGCTACCATACCTGTGAGGTCAAGGCTGACAACTCGCTTGTCTTTAAGAATTTCAGGCACATTGCCCTTTGCAATTTCAAGTGCAAGTCCCTCTGCAACCGCAGTTTTACCTACACCTGGTTCACCGATAAGAACAGGATTGTTCTTTGTACGGCGGGAAAGAATCTGGATAACCCTCTGGATTTCCTTTTCTCTGCCGATTACAGGATCAATTTCGCCGTTCTTTGCGGCTTGAGTAAGATCTCTGCCGAATTTATCAAGAGCAGAACCGCCTTTCTGTGAACCGTTCGGAGCGGATTCGTTTTCAAAACCGCCGAAACCGTCATCTGCACCGCCCTGCATACCTTTTGACACAGCCTGTGCAAGTCTTTCAACAGATACACCGAGTTCTTCAAGAAAAGCAACTGCGTAGCTGTCGCTCTCCGAAAGGATTGCAAGGAGCAAATGCTCTGTGCCTACATAGGTGTAGCCTGTTTTTGAAGAAATGATAACTGCGGCTCTCAGAACTCTCTTTGTACGGGGAGTAAAATCATCGGGAGTAAGCTCAACGAGCGACATTGTACCGTTAATGGATTCAAGCTTTTCACGGAGAGCATCTTCCGTTACTCCGCACTCATTAAGAGCGGTTGCGGCAACACCGCTGCCCTCTTTTACGAGTCCGTAGAGAATATGTTCTGTACCGACATAGTTGTGGCGCATCTCCTCTGCACTTTCAATCGCAAGATTAAGCGCCTTGTTTGCTTTTTCTGTAAAACCTTTGAACTGATACATAAAATCATCACCCTTCCTTGTGGATAATGTATTAACTGCTTATTTTCTATGAAAGAGCCTCTCTTAAAATTTTTGCCCTTTCAATATCTCTTTCCTGTGCGGAAAGATTTTTTCCTGCGTTTACCATAAGCGTTGCAGGCTCAATTTTTTCCATAAGAGAGTCAACAACCTCTGCGGTAACATCTTTTATCTGTCCCGACAAAATGCCGAAACGAACATTTGACAACAGCTTTAAAGCCTCGTCATGAGTCATAACCATTGCCGATTTCAACAAGCCTAAGCTTCTGCTTACGCTGTCCTGAATATCAATACTCTTTGCAAGTCTTTCTCTTGCCTGCCTTTCCTGAGAAACAAGCTGTTTTGTGATGTTCTCAAGATTTTCAATTGCGGCTTTTTCGGAGATACCGAGCGTTACCTGATTTGAAAGCTGATAAAGCGAACCGCTGGGTTCTGAGCCTTCACCGTAAGCACCACGGATTGTAAGTCCGAGCTTTGAAAGGTTGCCTGCAATTCTGCCGATTGTACGGCTCTTTTCAAGTGCCGGCAGATGGAGCATAACAGAGGCTCTCATGCCTGTGCCGAGGTTTGTAGGGCATTGTGTAAGATAACCGAGCTTGTCATCAAAAGCAAATTCAAGGTTTTCATCAAGCAGAGTATCAAGCTTATCGGCTGTGTCATATGCCTGTTCAAGCGACAAGCCGTCTGTGATAACCTGAAGCCTTATGTGATCTTCCTCGTTAATCATAATGCTCATGCTTTCATCCTTGCTCAACAGCAATGCTCTGCCCTCTGTTTCGCTGATAAATTCGGGGCTTACAAGATGTCTTTCAACAAGTGACACACCCTGTGCCTCTGTCAAATCATCAAGCTTAATAAGATTGAAATCCGAGGCAATTGAGCTGTTGCTGTCCCTGATTGCACTTGTAACCTTTTCAATAACCTTTTTTCTGCCCTGTTCGGACAGTCGGCACGGAAACGGGTAATCTTTCAGGTTTCTTGCAAGTCTTACTCTTGTGGAAATTACTTCATTACTCATAATTAAGCCTCCATTTCCTTAATCTGATCTCTTAACTCTGCGGCATGTTCAAAATTCTGTTCCGAAATTGCCTTGTCGAGTTCCTTTTTAAGTGTCTTGATTTTATCTTTCTTTGTCATCTCGGCACTCTTTTCGGCTTTCTTTGTACCGAAACGGCTGTTCTTACCGCAATGGGTTGTGTTGCCGTGGATTCTTCTGATTGAAGGAAGAAGCTGGTCGCCGAAGATTTCGTAACATTTTGCACAGCCTACATGACCCGACTTTGCAATATCGGAATATGAGCTTCCGCAGAAGTCACAGCGTGTTGCCTGAGTTCTTGCGGGAAGGCTGTTGCCGAAGAAACTTCCGAGAAGTCCCGAAAATTCGTCCTCAAAGTTACCGAAGATGTTTGTGTATCCCATTTTCTTTGCACATTCACTGCACAAATCATATTCCTTAATTTCACCGTTGATAACGGTCTTTACATGAGTATTTGCATTGTTAGCACCGCATTTTTGACATTTCATAATAACTGCCTCCGTTCAAAATCAACTTAATGTGAGCAACATATTCTTGAACAAGTCCGCTCGCACGGCATCTCGTTTACTCTGTTCAACATTTGTAAGCGTTCTGTCGGACAACGCCGAGGCTATCAGCCTTGCCGATGTAAGCTCAATCATATCTCTTTGCAACATATTTTTGAGCATTGCCTCTGCACTTGCCTTGTCAAGTGTTGTTCCAATCGAATTTATTATATGCATAAGCGCCGTACCTCTATCCATCTTCACACGGCTTATTCGGATAAATCCGCCGCCGCCCCTACGGCTCTCTACAATGTAGCCTTTTTCGGGAGTGAATCGGGAGGTTATAACATAATTGATTTGGCTCGGTACACAACCGAGGTTGCCGGCAAGTTCGTTTCGCTGAATCTCCGCACTGCCGTTTTCACGGTCAAGCATCTCTATAATGTACTGCGCCACCAAATCGCTCATTCTCATTTTGGTCGCCTCTTTTCATTTGTTTGACTACATTATAATATCAAGGTCAGAGAAAGTCAAAGTCAATTAAAGTCAAAAATTAAAGCATAAGCTTTGAAATTCTCTCGAATCCTCGCTTATGCTCTCGTTTCCTAACATTTTAAAATATTTTTGACTTTTTCTGACTTTCGATTTTTATCCGATAAAGTCTGACTTTTCAAGCAATTTGACCTTACATAATCACATTAACCGTGTAATCAATATCGTAAATTTCGCCGTCAAACCAATTTATAAAACCTATGTAGATGCAGATTTTGTCATCATGTTTATTCATATCACGAACAACCTTAAAGCACTCCGACCAACCCGAAAAGCGTTTAAGTCTTTTGACTGTATCAACATCGGCATTGCCGTTTACAAACACACACATTGCAAGGTGACGGGTTGACGATAACATTCTTACAAAATCGAGGAACATCATATTAACCTCATCGCCCGAACATTCAATTTTAAGAGCGTCTTCCTCGATTTTGTTTCCAAAAAAATCAAGCACATTGTCAAACGCTGAATCAAAGTCATCGGTTTCAGCGTTCTTTAGTCCCTGCGAAAACTTGTAAATTGCGGTAGATGCATAAATTCTCTTAATTTTTTCAATCGTCACGGCAATCACCTCTTTGCTGTTTGTTAATAATTCTATTATACAATAAGCAAGCAAATTTGACAATGCGTATGTTATTAGAACGGTATAATACAATTTTTGCGGCAAATGCTTTTTGAAATTCAACAAAAATTTTGTGTTTCCTGATTGACATTTGTGCAAAGAGGTTGTATTATATAATTGTACTAATGAATTAGTTCAATTATTTTTTTTAGGAGGCTTGGTTATGAAATACACATACATATATGTTATACTCGGCATTTGTGCCGTTGCAGTAAGCATAGGAAAAGCTTTAGCAGTAAATTTCGGTATTTCAAAATACCTTTCTAAAAAATCTTACAACGGTAAATTCAAGGTCATAAAAACAGCTTCTATTTCATTCGGAGTCGGATACATATTATTGGCTTTAGCTTCTTTATTTATTGTGACGATGGTGATGGATGCAATTTACTCACACATAAGATTTGACCAGTTATTGCAGGACTTCTTATCTATATTTTACATGGCTATTATCGGAGCAAATTATGAATTTTTGGATAGTCCATACGGTCTTGGTTTGATATATGTTTTTCCGTTTATTTTCGTTATTATCGTAAGCATAGTGGTATTGATTTTTGTGAACTACACATTTGTTTATCGCAAATTTGAAATACCAAACAATAAAAAATGGAAACTCTCACTTTTCACAGCACTTGCAAACGCACCGTATGAATTATTAATACCATACGGTCAGTTTGGAACGATGATTTTCAAAAGTATGATTTAATGTTAAGGAGGTTTGGTTATGGGATTTGCATACATATATATTATATTCGGCATTTGTGCCGTTGCAGTAAGCATAGGAAAAACTTTAGCAGTAAATTTCGGTATTTCAAAATACCTTTCCAAAAAGCCTTATGAAGGCGATTACAATTTCAAAAAGGTTGTGTTATATACTCTGGGAACAAACTATATTTTGTTATCAGCAATTGTTCTGTTTATTTTAGGAGCAATTGTTTGCAGTATATATGGATTTTTAAATTTAGGACAATTGATTTCAGGATTTTTTCCTGCATTTGCAATGGCTCTTTTTGGTCCTAAATATGATACAATCGGTGATGAGTACGGTATGTATAATGAATTTGTTATACCTTTCTTTATTTTAGTTATTCTAAGCATTCCAACGCTGTTTTTCATCAATTACAAGTTCGTTTACAAAGATTTTGAAGTTTCTAAAAGTAAAAGAATAAAACTCTCGTTTTTCACCGCACTTGCAAATGCACCTTATGAATTTTTGATTCCCTACGGAATGATTGTAGATATGATTATTGACAGTATTATATTTTGATTTTGTGTTTAAGGAGAGATGATCTATGTTTAACTCGGCAACTCTCGTTGTTATATTATTGTTTATACTTTCAGCCATACTTTTTACATCTACTACCGTTTCGATTGCTATATATTATACAAAAAGAAAAGCTGATACAGAAGAAAAAACACTTATAACAAAAAATGATTATCAAAAAACAATTCTGATTTTTACAATTATAAACTTCATTGCATCATTTGCCGCAATGGCTGTTGCAGATATTACGGACTCAGCTGATTACAACCACCCAATAGCACAATTTTCTTATTTATCTTTAATATTGGTGGCAGGCGTAGTTGAATTTTATGTTGCAAAGTCGGCTATATTCAAAAGATTTTCCTGTTCAAAAACAGAAAAAACAAAACGAGCCGCAGTCTTTGCCGCAATATGCGCACCGTATTACATATTTATTGTAAGCTCACCGATAGTTCCGTATATAATCGCAGTAACTCTTTACCCCTGCTGATTTTAACGGAGTGATATTATAAAAAATAGTAATACAATTTTTTAATCTACTTCATAACCATAATCATCATCGCAATTTACAGTTACAAAATGCGACCAAAAACAAAATTAAATAGTTGAATAGTTAAAACATAAAAAAACGGTGAGCAATGCCCACCGTTTTTGTGTTTAGCTTTTTAAATTTGAAATTAGTCTGAAGATAATCAAGCTTTTAAAATTAAAATATTTAACCTCAGTTACGAGAAATTAAACTAAAACAATAAAAATTCAATTAATTATTCAGCTGCTTTTCTTTTTGCAAAACATTCGCTGCAATAGTAGCTTTTGCCCTCAACAGGCTTGAAAGGAATCTTTGCAGTTCCGCCGCATTCAGCGCAAACGGTTTCAAAGAACTCTCTCTCTGTCTTGGCAGCATTTTTACGAGCCTGTCTGCAAGCCTTGCAACGCTGCGGTTCGTTTGTGAAACCCTTTTCAGCGTAAAATTCCTGCTCTCCTGCAGTAAAAACAAATTCGTTTCCGCATTCTTTGCAGACAAGTGTCTTATCTTCGTACATTGGTATTTACCTCTCTTTTTCTACCTCTCGGAGGTTAGTTTGTTGCCCTGTGCGGAGTTGCACCGCAATACTGTTTAAGGACATATACTATTTTTGCAATCCGACACGAACCTTTTTTCTCGCTCTCTGGAGTGCATTGTCAACCGCCTTTTCGGTTACGGAAAGCCTTTCGGCAATTTCCTTATAGCTCAAGCCGTTGCCGTAAAGCATAAGAACATCGTATTCGGATTTCGATAATATACTTTGAAGGCGTAACAACAGTTGATTAAGCTGTTCTCGGCACATCATAAGCTCTTCGGGAGTTTTAGCGGAATCTTCAATCGACTCACCCACATCGTCCATCGGAACAATGCTTGATGAGGGAATGGCTTTTTTCTGTTCACCTCGTCTGATAATCGAAATAAATCTTCTCTCAACAACAACCGACATATAGCTTTTAAAGCCTGCACCACCGTTTTGGTCAAAGGTTTTGCAGGAATAGAGCAAACCAACAAGACCCTCTTGAACAAAGTCATTGTGTTCATAGCCCTCTGCCGAAAACTTTCGTGCAATTATGCTGATTGTATCAAGATACCTTACCGCAAGCTCATCAAAAGCACGGTCATCACCAAGGCTCACATAATGTGCAAGCTGTGCATCGGATAAAGCACCGTAGGATTTTTGCAATTCGGTCATAACCCGCCCCTAATACTTATTCTTATACGCTTAATAGTATAACAAAACCGCATAAATGTCAACAACTTAAAAGCAATTTCTGTAATATTGCATTATCATTTGGAAAATAATTGTGCAAAATAGCCGAAATAAAGTCGAAATTACATACATTATGAAACTTGTTAAGAGAAACGGAAAATGGTATAATAAAGTATATTTTATTTGATTTTCAATTAACGGTCTGGGGGAATTTGAATGGTTGTTACCTGCAACAGCTTTGGGGTGAGCGGTATGGACGGCTACAAAGTTGAGCTTGAAGCGTCGATGTACAACGGCACACGAGAATTTGATATGGTCGGTCTGCCCGATGCCGCTGTGCGTGAGAGCAAAGACAGGGTTCTCAGTGCATTAAAAAACTGCGGGTTCAGGTACCCTGCCGCACATATGACCGTGAACCTTGCCCCTGCCGACATTAAAAAAGAAGGTCCTATTTACGATTTTCCGATTGCGGTTGCAATTCTCGTACTGCTCAATCAGATTAAAAGCAACATCTCCGACTGCGCATTCATCGGCGAGCTTTCGCTTTCCGGAGAAGTCAGAGGAATCAACGGAGTTCTGCCCATGGTTATCAAGGCGAAGGAATGCGGTATAAAGAAAATTTATGTTCCGAAAGCAAACGCAAGCGAGGGTGCTGTTGTTGAGGGAATTGAAGTGTATGGTATTGACAACATTCTTCAACTGAAAGATTATCTCAATCACATTCTCGAACCTACACCTGCAAAGCCGAATACACATTCTCCGAAAGAAGAGCAGGACTACATTCCGGATTTTTCACAGGTAAAAGGTCAGCTTGAGGTGAAGCGTGCGCTTGAAATTGCCGCTGCGGGCGGTCACAATATTCTGCTCATAGGACCTCCCGGTTCGGGCAAAAGTATGCTTGCAAAACGAGTTCCGTCAATTCTGCCCGATATGAGCTTTGACGAAATGATTGAAACGACAAAAATCCACTCAATTGCAGGAACGCTAAAACACGACGGACTTATCACAACAAGGCCGTTCCGTTCACCGCACCACACGGTAACGCCTGTCGGACTTGGCGGAGGCGGCACTGGAACTATCCGACCGGGTGAGGTTTCGCTTGCAAACAACGGTGTGCTGTTTCTTGACGAGCTGCCCGAATTTTCAAGAACGGCGCTTGAGGTACTCCGTCAGCCGATTGAGGACGGCTCTATCACAATTTCAAGAGCAGGTCAGAAATGCACCTATCCGTGTTCGATTATGGTGGTTGCCGCAATGAACCCATGTCCGTGCGGATATTACGGTGATCCGACAAGAAAATGCACCTGTTCGGAACAGAAGATAAAACGCTACCTCAACCGCATTTCGGGACCGCTTCTTGACCGTTTTGATATTCATGTTGAAGTGCCTGCCGTGAAATTTGAAGAACTGCGTGACACTTCATCTGCCGAATGTTCAGCCGACATCAAAAAGAGAGCCGACAGAGCAAGGGAAATTCAGCGTGAAAGATTTAAGGGCAGTAAAACAACCTGCAACGCAAAAATTAACGCAGAGCAGTTTGAAAAGGTCTGCGTAATTGATAAAGAGGCAGAACAGACGCTCAAGGACGCTTTTGAAAGTCTTGGACTTACCGCAAGAGCGTATGACAGGGTTTTGAAAGTTGCAAGAACGATTGCCGATTTGGACGAGTCGGAAATAATCCGCTCCGAGCATGTTCTTGAGGCGGTTCAATACCGCAGTCTTGACCGCAAATATTGGGCAAAATAGAACTTAATGCACTACACAAGAAATTAAAAATATTACTTTTAAAAATCACGGCTTTATGCTATACTATTATAGTGCGACACCGAAGCGGTGTTGCAGTTTCAAGACACAGGAGGTTTTTTATAATGGAAATTACAAAGAATTCAATAATCGGTGATGTTCTTGATCAGTACCCCGACACAGCAGAGCTTTTCTTCAGCATTGGTATGCACTGCCTTGGCTGTCCTGCATCACGAGGCGAAACGATTGAAGAGGCTTGTATGGTTCACGGTGCAGACGCAGACGCACTCGTTGCAGACCTCAACAAAGCAATTGCGTAATGAACGGCGCATCTGATTTTTCGCTTGATAACCGTCTTGCGCTTTGTGCAGACTTTGTGCGTGACGGAGTAAAGGTTGCCGATATCGGCACAGACCATGCCTATCTTCCGGTGTGGCTGTGCCGTATTGGCAGATGCGACACAGCGATTGCCGCAGACATCAACCCCCTGCCCCTTGAACGGGGAATTGAAACAATTAACAACAGCGGTCTTAACAATCGAATTGAAGCAAGGCTTTCAAACGGTCTTGAAAAAATTTCGGGCGATGAGGCTGACGACATAGTAATTGCAGGAATGGGCGGAGAACTCATTTCGCAGATTATCGAAAACTGGGAGTTTTCAAAGGACAGGTCAAAGCACTTTATTCTTCAGCCTATGACCAAAAGTGAAGAGCTTATGCGTTGGCTGTTTGCAAACGGTTTTAGCGTTATCAAGCGTGACTGCTGTACTGCCGCAAACAAGTGCTACACGGTAATTCTTGCCGAATACAGTGGTGAGGTTCGCACGGTATCAGAGAGTGACCTCTACCTTTACGGACTTGACCCTAAAAACAACCCCCTGCACCGCAGATTTATTGAAGGCTGTGTGCGCAGACTTTTAAAACAGGCAAAGGGCAATCCAGCCTGTGTCGAAACCGCACACATTCTTGAGGAGAGTTTTAAGTGAAAACCATAAACGATATACTTAATTATTTTGAAGAATTTGCGCCCTGTGCAACTCAGATGAGTTTTGACAACGCAGGGCTTATTGTGGGCGACAAATGCACAGCCGTAAGCCGTGTTCTTGTCGCTCTTGACATTACGGAAGATGTTGTGAATGAGGCGGAAAGTCTGGGATGTGAGCTGATTATCAGTCATCATCCCGTAATTTTTGCCCCGATAAAAAGGCTTTCGCCTTCTTCCGTTCCCTATCTGCTTGCACAAAAGGGCATTTCCGCCGTTTGTATGCACACCAACCTTGATCTCGGAGAAAAGTTCGGAGTGAACATCTGCCTTGCAGACGCACTCGGAGTCAAAAACCCCGTGCTGTCGGAGCTTGGCGAGTGTATGTTCACGGGCGAGCTTGAAAGCGAAACCGATATTCACGATTTTGCAAGGCTTGCAAAGAAAAATCTTGACTGCAAGGGACTTCGCTACACCGACATTAAAGACAGGGTTAAAAAGGTTGCCGTCTCGTCGGGCGCAGGCGGTTCAAATGTGTTCGACGCGGCTTTGGCGGGTGTTGATGTGCTTGTTACGGGCGAAATCAAGCACCACGAAATTCTTGCCGCAAATTCCCTTGGAATTGACATTATTGACGCAGGTCACTTTAAAAGTGAAGATATTGTAATTTTACCGCTTGTAAAAAGGCTTTCAGAGAAATTTTCCGACATTATTTTTACAAAATCGCAATCCTGTGACGATATGATTAAATTTATTTAACCTGTAAGCGTCATTGTCAAAATATTTGTTGCATAATTTGTTACAATTTGATATAATGATACGGTAAATTACTATATGTGGTAGTGCGTCATCTGTACGCACCGCAAAATGAGGCATTATGAGAATCAGAAAAAAGAAATGGGCAGAACCGGAGCTTTCCGTTTGCGACTTTTATGTAAAAAATCCTGAGAAATACGCAGGAAAATGGATGCAGGCTTTCAAAAAAGAACAGCCGCTGTATCTTGAAATCGGCTGCGGCAAAGGCGGCTTTGCAGGACAGCTTGCGCTTAAAAATTCCGACAAAAACATTATCGCACTTGACATCAAGGTTGATATGCTCGGCGTCGGCAGAAGAACGATTGTAAAGCTTTTTGAAGACGCAGGCAAAACGCAGGATGATATTACAAATCTTCTGCTTGTAAAGTACAATGTTGAAATGCTTGACAAAATTATTACGGCTGACGATAAGATTGACAGACTTTTCATCAACTTCTGTAATCCGTGGCCGAGGGCAAAGCACAAAAAGCGCAGACTTACATACTACAAAAAGCTTGAAATGTACAAAACATTTTTAAAGCCTGACAGTGAAATCCGTTTTAAAACGGACGATGACGAGCTTTTTGACGAAAGTCTTGAATATTTTGAGCAGAGCGGATATGAGATTTTGTATCTCACCCGTGATTTGCACGCAAGTGATGTTACAGATAACATTGAAACAGAACACGAAAAAATGTTCTCCGAAGAGGGCATAAAAATCAAGTATCTTATTGCAAGGCAAAAGCCTTAATCGGATTAAAATAAATGGCAGGGGGGATTTTTGTGAAGATTAAAAAGCTGATTTCGGCTATGCTTTTCGGCTCAATGCTTTTATGTATGAGCGGCTGCAATATTTCCGATTTCAGTGCCGACAATCTTCTCCGACCTCCCAAGGCAGTCGGCGATGAGGCTGAAATTGAACAGCTCATTGCACAAACGGCTGACAGCGGATACACGCTTAAGTATCCGAAAAACGGAAATTTCCGCAGTGCAATCATTATTACCGACCTTGACGGCAATGGCAGCGATGAGGCTGTTGCGTTTTTCCGCAACAGTGCCGAAACTTCTTCGGTTCATATGCTTGTTATGTATTCAAAGGACAATTCGTGGAAGATTGCGTCCGACAATATTTTTGAAACGACCGATATTGACAGCGTCGATTTTGCCGATGTTACAGGCAACGGAAAATCTGAAATCATCGTCAATTCAACGACCTACACTCCGAATGTCGGCAAGCTTTTCTGCTATTCCTACTCAGACGGAAAGACAAGCGATGTCGGTTCGGGTCAAAGCTGTTCAAGTTTTGTTACAGGTGATTTTGACGGTGACGGAACAAATGAAATTATGTCGCTTGTTCTCTACACAACCGAAAATGAAGCGCTTGCGTCAATGCTTGATTACAACGATAACAACAAGAGTCTTTATGCCAAAGCGATGGCAAATATGGACCCGAATGTTGCAAAATACAAAAACATTGCCGTTACAAAACTTGAGGGCGATGTTGCGGGAGTTGTTGTTGACGGCACTTCGGCAAGCGAGGTTACAAACACTCAGGTGATTTTTTACAGCCGTGAGCTTGCAATATTGCGTAATCCTCTGTTTAAGGAAAAAACAAAGAACATTACCGAACGCACTTCATCCGTCATCTGTTCCGACATTGACAAAGACGGCAAGCTTGAAATTCCTGTTACGCTTGCTCTTCCAAAGCAAAAGGGCGATACCAAGAACATCTATGCAGACAAAATCATCTGGAACGGTTTTGATACCGTAAAGGAAAATCTTATAAAAAAGCAGACAGCTGTTATAAACTATGATTTTATGTTTATGATGAACTATCCCGATAAGTGGGATGAAAACAAGGTTACGGCAATTACCGACCTTGAAAGCGAAACCACCTCGTTCTATGCATGGAACGGCACTAAGCTTGACACGGAGCTTTTTGAAATAAAGGTATTCCCCGTCAGCGAATGGGAATCGGGCAAATCAAATGATTTTACACTGATTACAAAAGACGATAAATACGCATATACATTTAATAATATAAATCCCGACACACAAGTTTCGCTCAGCGATGACGAAATCAAGACAGGTTTTTCCACACTTGCACAGTCGGGAATCTGACCATAGTAACGGAGGTTTTGGTATGAAAAAAATTCTTGTTTGTGAGGACGAGGCGGCAATTCGTGACTTTGTCGTTATCAATCTTACAAGAGCAGGCTACGATGTAGTTGAGGCAGACTGCGGCGAGGCAGCTTTGCAGAAATATGAAGAGAATTACGGTGATTTTGATGTTGCCATTCTTGATGTTATGATGCCCGGCATTGACGGCTTTCAGGTTTGTAAGGAACTTAGAAACCGCAACGGCGGAATCGGAATTATTATGCTTTCCGCAAAGACACAGGAAATGGACAAGGTAACAGGTCTTATGCTCGGTGCGGACGACTATGTTACAAAGCCTTTCTCACCGAGTGAACTTCTTGCAAGAGTTGACTCACTCTACAGAAGAGTTGCACTTGCGCAGTCACATTCCGAAAACAACTTCAAAGAAGAGCTTAAATCAGGTGAGTTCACACTCAATCTTCGCAACCGTGCTCTTATGAAAAGCGGCAAAATGATTGAACTCACACAGGTTGAATTCCAGATTATGGAATACTTCTTCTCAAATCCGGGTGTTGCACTCGACAGAATCGACATTCTCAACCATGTATGGGGTGACGCTTATGTCGGCGAGGATAAAATTGTCGATGTTAATATCCGCAGACTCAGAATGAAAGTTGAGGACGAACCGTCAAACCCAAAACACATCATCACAGTTTGGGGTCTTGGCTACAAGTGGGATTCAGGCGAATAATTCCGAGAAAATTCTGACACAATCTATATAAAGGAGGGCGGCAACAATTTTTAAGGGTATTTCAAAAAGATGGATGCTCAACACATTGAGCGTCATACTGACAATCATAATACTTATTGTTGTCAGCCTTATTTTCATTGTTACATATATTTTTCAGAACAGTGTTGAACAAAATCTGAATGCAACAAGCAGTGAGCTTTCACTTGTCTTTTCGGGATTTCAGAGCGACAGTTCAACATCATTTACGGCATCTGCCCGTGACTATGTTGAAAACTTTGACAAAAAGGAAGAAATGGAAGTTATCGTAATCAATTCTTCCGGCAGAGTTGTTATGACTTCAACAGGATTCACTCCCGATGAAAACGAACAGATTCCCGACTTTAACGATGCACTCTCCAACGAAAGCGGATATGCCTACTGGAACGGCAAGCTTTCTTCGGGCGAAAGTGCTATGAGCCAGACGAGAATTATCACCAACGAAAACGGTACTTGTGTCGGTGCAGTAAGATATATTGTTTCTATGGAACAGGTAAATACTGCAATCGTGCTTATATCCGCAGGGATTATCATAAGCGGCCTTGTTATAATTGCACTTGTAATTTTGTCGGGACTTATGTTTATCCGTTCAATCGTTACCCCGATAAGAAAGCTTTCGGAGATTTCAAACAAAATTGCTCACGGTGATTTTTCACAGGTAAAGAAGATTGAGTACAAATACGATGATGAAATCGGCGACCTCTGCGACGCAATCAGCGATATGGCGCTTGACTTGCAGACAGCCGACCAGATGAAAAACGATTTTATTTCACGAGTATCACACGAGCTGCGTACTCCGCTTACGGCGATTAAGGGCTGGGCTGAAACAATGCAGCTTTCCGAAAGAGGAAAGCTTGACCGCAAAACCTTTGACCGTGGTATGGGAGTTATTATCAATGAAAGTTCACGCCTTACAAGCATTGTAGAAGAACTTCTTGACTTCAGCCGTATTCAAAGCGGAAGAATGAAACTTATCAAAGAAAAGCTTGACATTCTTGCCGAATTTGACGATGCGGTTTACTTCTTAAAGGAAAGAGCCGTTACAGAGGGCAAGCATCTTCTCTATGATGAACCCGAGGCTGTTTATCCTGCCGTTTACGGCGATAAAAACAGGCTCAAACAGGTTTTCCTCAATGTGCTTGACAATGCGTTAAAATACACACCAAAGGGCGGTGTTGTTGCCGCTCAGGTAATCTACAGCAAAGATGAACCCGATATTATCAAGATTGTAATAACCGACACAGGCTGCGGAATTTCTGCCGAAGACCTTCCGAAGGTTAAGGAAAAATTCTACAAAGCAAACCAGACTGTCGGCGGTTCGGGAATCGGACTTGCGGTTGCCGATGAGATTATGAACCTCCACAACGGTTCACTTAATATCGAAAGCGGAGAGGGCGTCGGCACAACCGTAACGCTCACCTTCCCTGTATATAAAGAGGGCAGTGAAAACTCACTTCCCGAAAACATTAAGCTTTAATCTTATTTCTCTGTGCAGCCTAATACAGAAAGGAACAGCTAATGGCTAAAAATACTACTAAAAAAATCACCTCAATCGGCGGCAGCGCCCTGATTGAAGGCATTATGATGAGAGGTCCGAAACGCACAACCGTGTGTGTTCGTACCGCACCCGACAAGATTTACAGCGAGGATATAAGCATAAACACAATTCCCTCAAAATGTAAGCTTTTCAAGCTTCCGTTTCTCAGAGGAATCGCAGGTCTTATTGACTCAATGCGACTTTCCTACAAAGCACTTATGCTCTCTGCCGATAAGGCAATTGAATCAACCGAAATTGAAGAAGAACCGTCAAAGTTTGAAAAATGGCTTGACGATAAATTCGGCGACAAGCTTGTTAAGGTTATGATGGTGTTTGCGTCAATTCTCGGTGTTGCGCTTGCCGTGGGACTTTTCTTCTTTGTCCCCTCTTTCCTGTTTGACCTCAGTGCAAATGTTGTGCCGGCTTTCAAGGGTGACGGCGGAAACGCTGTTTTCTGGAAGTCTGTTTTTGAGGGTGTTCTCAAGATTATTCTTTTCTTACTTTATATTATAGTATGTTCACAAATGACAGAAATGAAAAGGGTGTTTATGTACCACGGTGCCGAGCACAAGACAATTTTCTGTTACGAAAACGAAGAAGAACTCACAGTTGAAAATGTTAAAAAGCAGAGCCGTTTTCACCCGAGATGCGGAACAAGCTTTATGGTTCTTATGCTGATTGTCGGCATTCTTGTCGGTCTTTTCGTTCCTGTTGCACCTTTCGGCATCGGATTTTTAAGACCTGTATTCAAGATTCTTCTTCTCCCCGTTTCATGCGGAATCGGTTACGAGCTTATCAAAATCTGCGGTAAGCACGACAATGCCGCAACAAGAATCATTGCCGCTCCCGGACTTTGGGCGCAGAGAATCACAACAAAAGAGCCTGACGACACTATGATTGAAGTTGCAATTGAGGCTATCAAGGCTGTTATCCCCGAGGACGGCTCGGACATTGTAAGCAAGTAATGACTGTAAACGAAATTTATCAAAGCGGACTTAAACTGCTTGAAAATAATAATATTGAAAATTCAAAATTTGAGGCGCAAAGTCTTTTACAAAAGGCTTTTTCGCTTGACAGAGTCGGCTTTATCATTCACAAAACTGATAAAGCCGATGAAAACTGTTCACATAACTTTTTAAAATTTATAGAAAAACGAATTTCAGGCGAGCCGTTGCAGTATATTCTCGGCGAATGGAGCTTTATGGGATTCGATTTTAAGGTGGGCAGAGGTGTGCTCATTCCCCGTGATGACACGGAAGTGGTTGTCAATCTCTGCATTGATTTTCTCAAAAACAGAACCGACAAAAAAACGGTTGACCTCTGTTCGGGAAGCGGTGCAATTGCCGTTGCACTTGATAAAATTTCGGGTGCAAAGGTTACGGCAGTTGAAATTGACGAAACCGCTTTTTCATATCTTGAAACAAATGTAAAAGAAAACAATTCGTCAGTAAAGCCTGTTATGGCTGACGCTCTCGAAATCTGCGAAACATTTGCAGACGGCGGGCTTGACCTCATCGTTTCAAATCCGCCTTATATAAAATCAGCCGACATCGAAACACTTCAAAAAGAGGTTCAGCTTGAACCGAGGCTTGCGCTTGACGGCGGCGAGGACGGCTGTGATTTTTACCGTGAAATAGTGAACCGTTGGAGCAGAAAACTCAAAAAAGGCGGTGCGCTTGCATTTGAACTCGGAGAAGGTCAGGCTGACGCAGTAAAGGCACTTATGACTGAACAAGGCTTTTCGGATTTTAAAATTTCGCTCGACTTTGGCGGTGTGCAGAGGGCGATTATTGGGACTTTGCTCTGATTTTAGAAAATTTGTTCGATAAAATTACCGCCAAATTATTGCATTTTCCCCTCACATATTTTATAATCTTAGTGCGAACATAACCGCCGTTGAAGTGACGGTTATGTTACAGACTGAAAAACATCAGCTCCCTTTGCGGAGTACGGAGGTATATGAAATGGCAGTAGATAAAAACAAAGCGCTTGAAACTGCGCTCACACAAATTGAAAAACAGTTCGGCAAGGGTGCTGTAATGCGTCTTGGCGAAAATAAACATATGAACATTGAACACATCTCAACAGGTTCGCTTTCGCTTGATATTGCACTCGGAATCGGCGGACTTCCCCGCGGAAGAATTGTTGAGATTTACGGACCTGAATCTTCGGGTAAAACAACACTTTCTCTCCACTGCATTGCAGAGGGACAGAAAAACGGCGGCAATGTTGCATTTATTGATGTTGAGCATGCACTCGATCCGACATATGCGGCTGCTCTCGGTGTTGATGTTGACTCACTTCTCGTTTCACAGCCGGACACAGGTGAAGACGCTCTTGAAATTGCAGAGGCGCTTATCCGAAGCGGTGCGATTGATGTTATCGTAATCGACTCCGTTGCCGCTCTTGTTCCAAAGGCTGAAATTGAGGGCGAAATGGGTGACAGCCATGTAGGTCTGCACGCAAGACTTATGTCACAGGCACTGCGTAAACTCGCAGGCGCAATTTCAAAGTCAAACTGCGTTGCAATCTTCATCAACCAGTTGCGTGAAAAAGTCGGTGTTGTTTACGGCAACCCCGAAGTAACAACCGGCGGTCGTGCGCTCAAGTTCTACAGCTCCGTTCGTATTGATATAAGAAGAGTTGAAACCCTTAAATCAGGCGGTGAAATGGTCGGTTCACACACAAGAGCAAAGGTTGTAAAAAACAAAATTGCTCCTCCGTTCCGTGAAGCTGAATTTGATATTATGTACGGTGAAGGCATTTCCCGTGAGGGCGAACTTCTTGACCTTGCCGTAAAGGCTGAGGTTGTTCAAAAAGCAGGAGCATGGTTCAGCTATGACGGCAGACGACTCGGACAGGGACGTGACAAGGTCAAGGAACTTCTCAAAACCGACAAGGAGCTTGCTGCCGAAATTGAGAAGAAACTCTGGGAAAATATTGACAAGCTTTATGAACGCAAAAAGCCTGCTCCAAAGGTAAAAATCACCGAAGTTCCGTCTGCAAACCAAGAAATCAAGCCTGATTCTGCGGATAAGACAGAGAAAAAGAGCGGTGCAAAAATTGATGTTCTGGTTGACGACTGATGCTTATAACCGCAGTTGAACCACGAAGAAAGGCGATGTGTGCGCTCTATATTGACGGCGAATATGTTATGAATCTTGACGCACGCACAGTTATTGAAAACCGATTTGATGTCGGCAGAGAGATTGATGACGAGGATCTGCACGAGATTATCAGGCTAAGCAATGAGCGCCGTGCAAAGGAAAAGGCTTTGTGGCTTATTTCCTATCGTGACCACTCAAAAAAAGAACTCACCGACAAAATCAAACGCACCTGTGACGAGGAATCGGCGGAAAAGGCTGTTGAGCGAATGGAAGAACTCGGTCTTGTAAATGACGAAAACTTTGCAAGACGATATGCCGAACAGCTTTTGTTTTCAAAACATAATGCTCCGAGAGGTGCGGTAAGACAGCTTGTTCAAAAGGGAATTGACCGTGAACTTGCAGAAGAGATTATCGAAGAAATCGACTTTGATCCGTGTGACGGAATAAGGGCGGTTATCGACAGAAAATATAAAAACATAAATGATGAAAAAATAAGGCGAAGAGCCGTTGCCGCTCTGCAAAGGCTCGGATACGGATGGGATGACATTAAGACCGTCCTCAGAGAATACACAGAGGAAGACTGATTATGAATTATAAAGTAGGCATTGTATCACTCGGTTGTGCAAAAAATCAGGTTGACGCCGAGATGCTTTTGTACACACTCAAGAACAGAGGATTCATTATTGTGAACGATCCGGCAGATGCAGACGCAGTAATTGTAAACACCTGCGGATTTATCGAAAGTGCAAAGCAGGAAAGCATTAACGAAATTATTGAACTCGGCAAGCTCAAGGACGAGGGCAAAATCAAGGCAATCATCGTAACAGGCTGTCTTGCTCAAAGATATAAGTCGGAAATTTCCGAACAGCTTTACGAGGTTGACTCGGTTATCGGAATCGGTGCTAACGAAACTATCGCAGACATCGTTTTGAAAACACTTGACGGACAGAAGTGCGAAAGCTTTCCCGACAAGGTTTGTCTGCCGCTTGAGGGCGGAAGAATTCTTTCAACTCCCCCCTACACCGCTTATCTCAAAATTGCCGAGGGTTGTGACAACCGTTGTTCCTACTGTGCAATCCCGATGATTCGAGGAAGATTCCGCAGCAGAGATATTGAAGATGTTGTAAAAGAAGCGGAAGGTCTTGCTGAGCGTGGAGTCAAGGAACTCAATGTAATTGCTCAGGACACAACCCGTTTCGGTGAGGATAAATACGGCAAACCGATGCTTGCAGAACTTCTCAGAAGACTTTGTAAAATTGACGGCTTTAAATGGATAAGGGTTCTCTACTGCTATCCCGACCGAATTACAGACGAGCTTATTGACACAATTGCAAGTGAAGATAAGATTGTAAAATATATGGATATTCCGCTCCAGCATTGTAACAAGGATATTCTCCGCAGAATGAATCGTCACGGCGACAGAGAAAGCCTTACTGCACTCATGAACAAGATTAAGGATAAAATTCCGAATGTAATCTTCCGCTCAACCTTTATTACAGGTTTCCCCGGTGAAACCGAGGAGCAGTTCAATGAGCTTGCAGAGTTTGCCGCTGAGATGAAGTTTCAGCGACTCGGCTGTTTTGCCTACTCTCCCGAGGAGGATACAAAGGCAGCTGAAATGCCCGACCAGATTGACGAAGAAATCAAGCAGAAGCGTGCCGATATTATTATGGAGCATCAACAGCAGGTTATGGCTGAATACTGCGAAAGCCTTGTTGGCAAAGAAATTGAAGTCCTTGTTGAAGGCTTTGACAAGCTTGCCGAATGTTTCTTCGGCAGAAGCTATGCCGACGCCCCCGAGGTTGACGGCTGTGTATTCTTCACCTGTGACGGTGAAAAGCCAAAGGCAGGAGATTTTGTCAAGGTGCGTGTAACCGATTACACAGGTTGTGACCCTGTCGGTGAATTTGTCGGCAAAATCGACTAAGTGGCTAAAAGACTCAGCAATTTCATAATATTTAACTTTGAAAGGCACATAAAATGAACTTACCAAATAAACTGACAGTAGGACGAATAATTCTTGTTCCGTTCTTTGTGGCGGCACTTCTTGCGGATTTTCCGCTCAACAATGCCGTTGCCCTGATTATTTTTGTAATGGCGTCACTCACGGATATGTTTGACGGAAAAATTGCAAGAAAAAACGGTCTTGTTACAGACTTCGGAAAATTTGCTGATCCGCTTGCAGACAAAATTCTTGTGCTTGCCGCATTTCTGTGCTTTGTACAGCTTGGAATATGTGACTGCGTTGCGGTCATAATCGTGCTTTTCCGTGAATTTTCCGTCACATCAATACGGCTGATTGCCGCCTCAAAAGGCAAGGTTGTCGCCGCTAATATGTGGGGCAAAGCAAAGACGGTTTCACAGATGATTGCTATAATTGCAGTAATTGCAATGCAAATCGTGCTTGAACTGTCCGAAGTCGGACTTAATTTTATAAACACGGCAACATTTGAACCGATTTTCTTTGTGGTGGGAGAAATTCTCATCTGGATTTCGGTTGTGTTCACAATCATTTCGGGCATTGTATATATAATTCAAAACAGACAGTTTATTTCTCAGACCTGAGGACAGACTCTCACGGTCTTGACAGGAGGGTGATTGCGTGTTTAAAACCCTGAAAGCGGATATTGATGCGGTTATGGAGCGTGATCCTGCCGCAAGGAGCAGAGCAGAGGTGTTTTTTCTCTACTCGGGTTTCAAGGCGGTGCGTTCTCACCGAAAAGCCAACTGGTGTTTGCGACACAACCTAAAGTTTCTTGCAAGGTGGATTTCTCAGCGCAGTCGTCACAAGACGGGAATTGAGATTCATCCCGGCGCAACAATCGGTAAGGGACTTTTTATAGATCACGGAATGGGCGTTGTTATCGGCGAAACTACAGTAATCGGTGACAACTGCACCATCTATCAGAATGTTACTCTCGGAGGAACAGGCAAAGAAACGGGAAAAAGACACCCCACACTCGGCAACAATGTGCTTGTCGGCTCGGGGGCAAAGGTTCTCGGTCCGTTCAAGGTTGGTGACAACGCAAGAATTGCTGCAGGTGCGGTTGTTCTCAGCGAAGTTCCGCCAAATGCAACGGCTGTCGGAGTTCCCGCAAGAGTAGTAAAAGTCAACGGTGTTCGCAGTGAAACCCTTGACCAAATTCATGTATCAGATCCGGTTGCACTTGCATTGTGCAACCTTGAGCATAAAATTTTTGAACTTCAGAAACAGCTTGATGAGCTGAAAAAGGAAAATGTAAAAAGTGAGGAATAGCAAATGATTTTATATAATTCTCTCGGACAGACAAAGCAGGACTTTGTACCGCACACACCCGGCAAGGTTAATATGTACACCTGCGGTCCTACTGTTTATCACTATGCCCACATCGGCAATCTTCGCACCTATATTATGGAAGATGTTCTTGAAAAGTATCTTCGTTTTTCGGGTTATGATGTAAACCGTGTAATGAACATCACAGATGTAGGTCATCTTTCAAGCGATGCCGACACAGGCGAGGATAAGATGCTTTCAGGCGCAAAGCGTGAGCATAAAACTGTTATGGAGATTGCAAAGTTCTACACAGACGCATTTTTTGCCGACTGCGAAAAGCTCAACATCAAGCGTCCCGATGTTGTAGAACCCGCAACAAACTGCATTGACGATTTTATTAATATGATTTCCGTTCTGCTTGAAAAGGGCTATGCCTACATTGCAGGCGGCAATGTTTACTTTGACACTTCAAAGCTCGACAACTACTATGTGTTCGGCAATATGAATGAGGATGACCTTGCTGTCGGCGTTCGTGACAGCGTTGAAGAGGATGAAAACAAGCGTAACAAGGCTGACTTTGTTCTCTGGTTCACAAAGTCAAAGTTTGATTCACAGGAGCTCAAGTGGGACAGTCCGTGGGGCGTAGGTTATCCGGGCTGGCATATCGAATGCTCATGCATCAGCTATAAGCATTGCGGTGAATATCTTGACATTCACTGCGGCGGCATTGACAATGCTTTCCCCCACCACACAAACGAAATTGCACAGAGCGAGGCTTTTCTCGGTCACAAGTGGTGTCCGTACTGGTTCCATGTACTTCACCTCAACGATGCAAGGGGCAAAATGAGCAAGTCAAAGGGCGGTTTCCTTACAGTTTCACTTCTTGAAGAAAAGGGCTACAATCCGCTTGTTTACAGAATGTTCTGCCTCCAGAGCCACTACCGCAAGCCGCTCACATTCTCATATGACAACCTTGACAACACAGCCACAGCCTACAACAAGCTTGTAAAGAGAATTTCCGCTCTTTCAAGGGACGGTGAGCCTGATATGGCAAAGGCTGAGGAGCTTACAAAGGGATTTAGCGAGGCGCTTGACAATGACCTCAACACTTCTCTTGCTCTCACCTGCGTTTATGATGTTCTCAAGGCTGACGCAGACGATGCAACAAAGCTTTATGTAATCGGCGAATTTGACAAGGTGCTTTCACTCGACCTTACAAAAGTTCCCGAAAGCAACAAAGCGGACGCTGACGATGACTTTGCCAAGGAAGTTGAAGAGCTTATTGCACAGCGTACAAAAGCCCGTGCCGAAAAGGATTGGGCGACAGCCGACGCTATCCGTGACAAGCTTAAAGAGATGAAAGTTGTTGTCAAGGACACAAAAGACGGCATTGAATGGCATGTTGAGGGTTAACCTGACTGCTATCGTTCAATGAACGCACCTAATTAAAACAAAATATGAATAAATAAAAATCCCCTTCATATAAATTTGGTATGGAGGGGATTTTATGCGTTTGTATATCATAACAAAACGAAATCTAATATCAATCGGATTCTGTCTTTTAATCGGAGTGCTTGCAGGGGCAATTGCAGTCACATCAACCGTTCGAGCCGTTCAAAGTGCGGCTGCTCAGCGTGAAATTCCCATTTACTATGTTGACACGGACAAAAAGCAGGTTGCCCTGTCGTTTGATGCGGCATGGGGCAATGAACAGACAGAACAACTGCTTGAAATTCTTGATAAATACAAGGTGAAATCAACATTTTTTCTTGTGGGCGACTGGGTTAAGAATTATCCCGACAGCGTAAAGGATATTGCAAAGCACGGTCACGATGTGGGCAATCACAGCAACACACATCCGCATATGACTCAGATGTCGTCGTCCGATATGGTCGGTCAGATTCAGTCCTGCAACGAAAAAATCAAGGAGCTTACGGGCAAAACTCCCACCCTGTTCCGTGCCCCCTACGGCGACTACAACAACGATGTTGTAAAGTCGGTCAACGGCTGTAATATGTACTGCGTGCAATGGGATGTCGATTCGCTCGACTGGAAAGATCCGACTCCCGAGCAGATAAAGCAGAATATTATAAAAAAAATCAAGAACGGCAGTATTATATTGATGCATAACGGTGCAAAAAATACCCCCGAAGCATTGCCGACGGTAATCGAGGCAATCAAGTCCGAGGGCTACGAAATCGTTCCGATTTCGCAAATTCTGCTCAAAGGCGAATACTACACAGATGTTGACGGCAAAATGTGCAGTAAAACCGCCACACAACCAAGTTCGTAAGTAAGGCATATTTAACCGTAATAACTCTAAAATTTTATGTTTTGGTGTGATGAAAGCAATGTGTACTCTGTAGACCTCGTTCGCCCGCAAGTAATAGTGCAAACTATATGTTAAAACAAATTTTATAAATACCGAAGTTTTTTCAAATTACCGCCTTATTAAGTCGTTCACTTATTCATACGATGCCTTTTTACTGCGGATTCTATTCTTTTTGACAAGCAAAAGCCCAGTGCCGCACCTGCGACATTAAAAATAACATCATCAATGTCAAACATTCCCAAGGTTGTAAACAACTGTATGATTTCAACTGAAAGCACAATAATACAAATCAAAATAATGTAATACTTAAATTGCCTTGTTTTTTTCAGTAGGTGCGGCAGGAAAAATCCCATTGGCATAAACAGCATGAGATTTCCTATGATGTTTTTGATGAATGACAATGTATATTCTGCTGTAATTATGGGAGTGGTGAAAAAATCATAAAAACTCCAAAAGGGTATCGGGCTGATCATATTTGTTATCCACTCGATATATGTGCAGCCGATGTCCGATCCCATTCTGTAGAAAAACAAAATGTATGCAAGAGCGAGACAATATAAAGCAAATATTGTTTTTATAAATTTACTATCCATTTTACTAATCATTTTAATGATAACTCCTGTTAATGATATATTTTTGCACTACCATATGGCAGGTCGAGTTAGCTGAATGTTTAGCGGATTCGTAAGCAAGCTTTGCCACTACGCTTTCAAGGTTATCGTTTTCTGAAAAATAGTTATCCTCACCGTTTTCCCAATCATCAATTCTTAAATCAATACAATTTTCAGGAATTACGATTTTGCTCTTCTTTGCTGCATCTTTTGTAAGATTGACAATGCAACTGTTTTCATCACACACGAAGTCGCCGTCAACTGCATCTCCGACTTCAGCAGTACTTGAATCATCAGCCGATGAATCGTTCACGAACTCAACCTTGCTTGAAGATTTGTCGGTTGAAGATGAATTGTTACCGCCTGAACAACCCGTTGCAACCGCACCATGCGCAACCGTCAAAGCCAAAAGTAAAACTATAAATATTCTTTTCATTTTTACTCTTCTCATGTTTGCTTTATATCATCGCTTAATACAGCAAGGCTATTATATTATTAAAATAAGATTTTGTCAATAAGTTAAAATCATATTCTTTAATACCAACAAAGAACAACTTTTTCAGTACAGAAATTATATTAATTTATATCAAAATCATAATTTAATTATTAAACCGCTACATCATAAAATAAGGCTGACAGGTTATTAAAAATCTGTCAGCCTTAAATTATTTTATCAAGTTTTCGCTACGGATTAAAATCAATAAACAACAACACGGGTTCCTGAGGAAATGTTGTTATAGATTTTCTTAACTGCGTTATACGGAGTGTTTACACAGCCGTGTGAACCGTGACCCTTGTACCTTGTTCCGCCGTATTCCCAGCTTGCTCGCCATGATGCGTCATGGATTCCGCAACCGTCGGATGTGAACGGGAGCCAGAATGTTACATGGGAATTCAGCATAAGTGTTGCAGGAGATGCCTTGTAAATAATTGAATATGCACCCTTAGGAGTATCGTTTGTACCGTAGTTGCCGGTTACAACATCTGTTTCAACAACGAGCTTACCGTTCTTGTAGTACCACATATGCTGCTGATTGATGCTGATTTCAACATATGTGCCGCCGACTGAAACACCGTAGGCATTCTTACTGATTTTTACACCCTTTGTTTGATATGTTCCGAGTATCTTGTATTTCTTTGGATTGCTGCTTGAACCGACATATCTGTAAGCACGAACACGGAAGTAGTAGGTTTTGCCTGCTGTGAGCTTTTTTGTGTTATAAAATGCATTCTTTGTTTCACCGAGTTTCGTATATTTGCCGTTCTTTGAGGTTGAATAGAAAATCTCATAGGCTGTAGGAGTAACAGGCGTCTTTTTCCATGTGAGATTTGCCCTTGAAAGCTTTGAACCGATTGAAATGGAAGGGGCGCTGAGGCCTGCCATACATCTTATTGTTGACGGTGACGAATAGTAAGTGTTCTTTTTGATTGCACGGTAAGCCTTAATCTGATAATAATAAGCCTTGCCCTGTTTAACACCGGTATCCCTGTATGATGTTGTTGAGTTTGAAGTGATTGTCTTATAAAGAACATATTTTCCGTTTGTGTTCCTGCTCATACGGTAAATCTTGTAGCCTGTTGCCTGCGGAATCTTATTCCACGAAAGCTTGATGGCAGAGCCTGATTCTTTGAGCGAAATGCTTACCGAATTCGGCAATGTTGCTGTTCTGTATGTCTGAGATTTACCCTCATACTTTACACCGCCCTGTTCAACATAAGCGGCAATTCTAACATCATACCATGTGCCTGACTTAAGCTTTTTGACTGTACAGGCATTTGACTTTATATATGTAAGTCTTGAAAAATTCTTGTGTGCGTCATTGTTGCGGTAATAGATTACATAGCCTTTTGCACCGTTTACTTTGTCCCACTTGAACGAAAGTGAATTTGTTGTATATTGCGTTCTTGTGAGGTTTTTGATTGCACCGACACTCGGCTTGATAGGCTGAGTCGGAGGAACTGTAGGAGTTACAGGCGGCTCTGTGGTCGGTTCTGTTGCAGACTGTGTTGTCGGCTCTGTAGGCTCGGTAGCTTCAGTTGCCTGAGTGGGTTCAGTGTCCATATCCGTTATTTCAGATGAGACTGTTTCCTCTGTTGAGGACTGTGCACCTGTTTCTACGGCAGAAACAGCCAATGTTCCGGCAACAGAACAAACTATTGTGAGCACTGCGAGCATTGCAGCCAAAGCGTGTTTGAATTTGAATGTCATATATTTCATCCCCAATCGTTTTTGATAATTAGATTATATATGTTTTTTTGAAAAAAATAAAGAGTATTTAGTAAAAAAATTCAAAAATCTTCCACCAATTACTCTTACTTTATCTTGTCATTTTTATTCAGTTTTGAAATGCGTTCACACTCGGCAATCAGCTTACTTTGTTTAAGCCGTCTTTCGTCCTCAAGAACAGACTCACGAACCTGCCTTTGCAGTCTTTCAAAGGGGGTGTCACGGTTGCTTGTTATCTCTTTCGGGCTTAAAATTTTTGGTGCAAGATTTGACGCTCCGGGTCGGGTGAGCATCTGAATGGTGATATGCTCATGCTGAATGAGAGCGAAAAGCTGGCTGAGAGAGGTACATTCGTCAATTGCCTTGACGAGTTCCTCGGTTGTTTTGTGACGGTATCCGTGTACCTTTGTTTCCTTCAATTTCGCTCACCGCCCTTTGTTGCCATTGCAAGGCAATATTTCTGTCATTAAGTTCTCAAATGACTGCCGCTGCCTTTTGGGCGAGTGACACTTGTACCTTAGATTATACTTAATTTTCACAAGATTTTCAATATTTATTTTCGGTTTCTTTGTTTACATCAACACTTTTTTATGATATGCTGACTAACAGATACGCAAAATGCCCTTTTAATCGACATTTTTCAGCGTTAAAAAACTTTTTAACAGGAGAAAAACAATGAAAAAAACTATTTGTGCCGTAACGGCTGCCATGCTTGCACTCACATCGGTTTTGTGCGGTTGTTCAAGCAACAGCGAAAGCAGTTCGCAGTCGGGCAGTACAACCTCGGCAACTGTTGCCACAGACACAACGGTCAAGACTACAGGCGAGAAGATACATATAAATGACAGCACTCTCGGTGAAATCTGGATTACCGAACTTGACGGTGTGCCGAAAAACACACTCAACAATGATAACTTTACTGCTGATGACACTTTTAAATACTACAGCGAAAACGGCAAGGCCGCTTCAATGGAGGGAATTGACATTTCCTCATACAGCGGAACAATCGACTGGGACAAGGTTAAAAAGTCGGGTGTCGATTTTGTTATGGTTCGCATCGGCGGAAGAGGTTACGGTTCTGACGGCAAGATGTACTCGGACGATTCTGCCCTTTCATATATAAAGGGGGCTAAATCGGCAGGTCTTAAAGTCGGCGTATATTTCTTCTCGCAGGCTATCAACAATGATGAAGCTATTGAAGAAGCTGACTATATAAAGACACTTCTCGGTGATGAAACAATCGACTTCCCCGTTGCATATGACTGGGAAATCATAAAAGATGATGACGCAAGAACCGACAGCGTTTCAGCCGCTCAGGCAACAGCTTGTGCGAAGGCATTCTGCAACCGTGTTAAGGAACTCGGCTACACACCGATTATCTACTCTCCGAGCAAGGAGCTTTACTTTAAATATGACCTCACTCAGCTCGCTGATTTTGACATTTGGTACTGCGAATACGCAAATGTGCCTACATTCTATTATCAGTTTTCAATGTGGCAGTATTCATCATCGGGCAAAGTTGACGGAATTGAGGGCGATGTTGATATGAACATCTGCTTCACAAACATTGCCGATTACGATTAAGAAAGGGTGCAACAGTACATATGAAAAAGATAGCAAGTTTTACAATCAACCACAACACACTTATGCCGGGTGTTTACATTTCAAGAATTGACGGAGATATTACAACATACGATATGCGTTTTGTAAAGCCGAACACACCGCCGTATCTTCCGAACCCTGTTATGCACACAATTGAACACCTTTTTGCAACATATGCACGCAACAGCAAATTTGCCGACAATGTAATCTACTTTGGACCTATGGGATGCAGAACAGGTTTCTATTTTCTCGTTCGTGATATGTCAAATGAGGACGCATTACAGCTTATAAAAGATACAATAAAGCAGTGTGCGGAGCACAAAGGGGAAATCCCCGGAACAACGGCAATTGAGTGCGGAAATTACCTTGAACACGACCTTGACGGTGCATTAAAAGAGTTAAATAAATATTACTCTCTGTTGAAAGATTACGTTATTGATAACTTAAAGTATAATTAAAATAGGGAATTATTGTTGATTTTACCCTGTTTTTTGTAACCTTCTCCCCTATTATATTATTGATTGTGACATTTTTTAATTCTCATATTGCAATTTCGTAACTATTTGGTATAATAAAGGTATCGTGTTTGTTACAAAAATGTAACGGTTAATGAGATAGGAGAAATTATTTTGGAGACAAAGTTCATTGGTTTGGAAGGTTTCAATGAAATCGAGAGTCTTCCGACAAAGAAACGCAAAGCTTGCAAGCGTGAGCTTACAACAGCACAGAAAACTGTTCGCTTTGTAAAAAGAGCAACAACATTTTGTGCAAAGTCAGTTGTAAGAATGTCAAAGAATACCGCTGCAAAGCTTGCACAGACAATTAAGAACAGGAAGGGTTCTTTAAAGTCTGTTACAATCAAATCTGTTAATCCGTCAAAAAAGACAAAAACGGCAAAAACACAGACATTGGCAATTGACAGAGCGTTCAGCGAATCAAGAAACGGCACAACAAAAAGTGCAAGAGAAATTGTATCGGGTCTTTCGTTCAAGTGCGAAAAGCAGTATGCACACCTTGCACCGTCAACAGTCCGTTCACAGAAGTTGCTTAAGAAAAAGGCAGTGCTTGCAGTTGTTGCGTGTTTCAGTGCAATCACACTTTCATGTGTCACTGTTGCAAGCGCACTTGATGTGAAAGAAACAAAGACTAACGGAAATGACACAAAGCCTGCTGCAGCTGTTGTTGCAACAAGTGACGAAGCAGTTCCCGATTACACTGAAATCAGCGGTGAATCCGCTGACCTCAATGCAATTTCACCGTCATGTGCAAGTCTTTACATTGACGGCAAGTTCATCGGTGCAACAGAAGAGGTTGACGAGCTCAAATCTGATCTTGATCAGGTTCTTGTTGATTACCGCAAGGATTACGATGACGAAACAACAACAGAATTTGCAAATTCAGTTGAAGTTGTAACAGGCAACTCAAGCGGAACAGACCTTGTATCCGCAAACGAGGTTATGGCACTTGCTGACGGCAAGTTCTCAATCTCACTTTCAACAGACATTGTTTACACAAGAGATGTTGCCTACGATACAAAGGTTAAGTATGACAAGGACAAATCCACTTCATACAAAAAGGTAACTACCGAAGGCGTTAAGGGCGAAGAAGAGGTTACAGTAAGAACTACATATGTTGACGGTGTTCAGACAGACGCAGTTCAGACTGATTCAAAGACTATTAAAGAAGCAGTTGACGAAGTTGTTGTAAAGGGCAAGAAGAGTGAATCTTCATCAAGCTCATCATCTTCATCAAGTTCTTCATCTTCTTCAAACAGCAGTTCTTCAAGTTCGGCTTCATCAAGCTACACAACAGGTTCATCAGGTATGTTTGCATGGCCACTCCCCTACACACATACATTGACAAGTACCTTCGGCACACGCTGGGGCAGACTTCACGGCGGACTTGACATTTCAGACGGCGGTGTTTACGGACAGCCTATTTATGCATCCGCAAGCGGTACCGTAACATTCTCGGGTGGTGACAACAGCGGCTACGGCAACTATGTTATCATTGACCACGGCAGTGGCTACACAACACTTTACGGCCATTGCAGTTCACTCGTTGCAGTAACAGGTCAGTATGTAAATCAGGGCGACCTCATCGGTTATGTCGGTTCAACAGGCAACTCAACAGGCCCTCACCTCCATTTTGAAATCCGCCTCAACGGTGAAAAAATGGACCCCCTCGGCTACACAAGCTGATTAAATTAATATTAAAGGCAAAGTTATAACCCCCTATTCACTTGAATAGGGGGTTGTTGTTTACTCATCTTCGGCTGATTCTTCTTTTAAATTTTCAAGAGCTACCCTTACCGCTTCCACAACAAAGGCAGAAAATGTGCAATCCGTACCGACAAGGACAGATTCCACTTCATCAATCACATCGTTTGGAAATCGTATGCTTTTGCTTGTTGTTTGGGGAATTTGCGGAATTTTAAACTTTTTCATTGCGTGAACTGCTCCTGTATTACATTATATATTACTATTGTATGCAGTTTACACAAAATTTGCGTATTACTTTTGTCTTGCGTTTTGTATGACGCAATGTTATAATTGAATCAATGAAGCTTCATATCTAAAAAATTTAATAAGGAGGCAATAAGTGATTACTGTTATTGGGTATATTCTGACAACTCTCGGCTTTGGCGGACTTGCATATTCGTTATTTACTGTGAATACAAACAAAAGATATTCGTGGACATCTCCATTTTCTTCATTTGAAAAAACAATTATTGCAGTTGCTATAATTTCATTTATTATTCTGCTTGTAGGAATTATTATGGTTATATTTTCTTTTGTTAAAAAGAAAAATGAGGATAAGCTTAATTCACTAAAAAATTTAGGAAATAACAATAAATGTCCAAATTGCGGTCTTAATGTTACCGCAGGTATTAACGAATGTCCACGATGCCACCAAAGACTTAATAATATTGACGGAGGTTTTTATAATGGCAAGAACAATTATTAAACTGCCACTGCGAAACAGTGTTGATGAATCATACAACACTGCTGTAAACATTTTGCAGGCAAACGGTTTTAAAGAAGTTTCCTACAACGGCGAAACTGTATGGAAAAAAGGTACAGGACTTTTGACTGCTATGCAATACATAAAAATTGAATTTACAGATACAACGCTCGCTGTATCTGGTTGGGTACAAGCAGGTGTCGGTAGTGTTGGCGGAAATGAAATGGCACTTAACGGTATTGTTGCCGCTGTGCCAAAAAAATCTGTTATGAAGGTCATTGAACAGATTAAGGCAAGTCTGTAAACAGAGGTAACAATATGATAAAATTAAGAAAAATATCAATGGTGTTATGTATAATTACGATGTTGTTTGCGGTTATGTCATTAAGCGGTTGCAGTAACAACAGCATAACCGGAATATGGGCATTTGTTGACGATGATGGGCAAGTTAGCGAAAATTCAAAAATGTATTTTAATGATGACGGTTCTTGCAATGATATTGATTATCATGGTCCGACAAGTGCTGACCCCGTGTCATACAAGGTCATGAGCGACGGAAAACTTGTATTCACAATGGAATGGGACGGAACATCATCATTTGACCTTGCTAAAAGCGAAGAGGAAGCCATGAATGATTATCACAAATATTATATTTCAGGCGACACATTGATTTTCAGGAAAAGCACATACAAGAGAGTATAAAATTACCCCCCGATTCGTTTGAGTCGGGGGGTTGTTTATGATGAATATGATTTTATCTGAACATATACTGTGCGGTGTCGAGGACTGACTCCATTGTCTTAAAGGCTTTGTTTGCCTTTTTCTTGAGTTTTGGGTTGCTGTCAACCATATTTTTGCCGACAATACCCATGCAGACGCCTGCCGTCATTCCTATTGCAACGCCTTTCATCACATTCATCATTGGACTTGTATTCATAATCACACCTCCCAATCCTTGCAAATTCATTGACAAAATGTGTGTTTTTTCATCTTTGTCACACGGCTTTGTCAAAAAAACTTGCATTATTATTGTTTACGATTTAAAATGTATTTAAACAGAAAAAGAATGGAATAATAAAAATTGGAGTGATAACTTTTGGCAACTCTCAACCTTGTGCTTGTTGAACCCGAAATTCCGCAGAATACGGGCAATGTGGCACGAACCTGTGCCGCAACTGGAACAAGACTTCATCTTGTCAAGCCTATGGGCTTTGAACCCGACGATAAAAAGCTCAAAAGAGCTGGACTTGACTACTGGCACTTGCTTGACATCACATATTATGAAAACATTGACGATTTTTTTGAAAAAACAAAGGGCGGAAAGTACTTTTTCTTTTCAACAAAAGGAACTCACCGCCACAGCGATGTTGAATATCCCGACAACTGCTATCTTCTTTTTGGCAAAGAAACAAAAGGCTTGCCCGAGGAGCTTTTAATGCAGCATCCCGATGATACTTTAAGACTGCCTATGATTGACGAGGCAAGAAGTCTTAATCTTTCAAACTCGGTTGCAATTGCGGCTTATGAAGTTTTAAGGCAATGGGATTATCCTGCTTTGCAGAACAAAGGCGAACTTCACAACCACAAGTGGAGCGACCTCAACAATATGACATAAGAATAAAAATAAGTCTCTTAAACTTCCTTAAAATCAGTATTTGTAAAGGCCGTGCAAAAAATACCTTTGCAGGCGAAATTTTTAAAGTTTTCTATTGATAAAAAGGGGTTTTTGATATATAATAATGGTGACTGTAAAAATACTAAATTTTTACAAATTTCTTCTTACACGAAAGGAATGTATATTATGCAGCTCAACAAAGTATCTGTTGATGACATCAATGTAAAAGGTAAAAAAGTACTCGTTCGTTGTGACTTCAATGTACCGCTCAAGGACGGCGTAATCACAAACGACAACAGAATTACAGCAGCTCTTCCTACAATCAAGAAGCTTATTGCTGACGGCGGCAAGGTTATCCTTTGCTCACACCTCGGCAAGCCGAAGAACGGTCCCGAAGAGAAGTTCTCACTCGCTCCCGTAGCAGTAAGACTTTCGGAACTCCTCGGTCAGGATGTTGTTTTCGCTAACGATGATGAGGTTGTAGGCGAAAATGCTAAAAAGGCTGTTGCAGAAATGAAAGACGGCGATGTTGTTCTTCTCCAGAACACTCGTTTCAGAAAAGAAGAAACAAAGAATCTTGAGCCATTCTCATCAGAACTTGCTTCACTCGCTGATGTATTCGTAATGGATGCATTCGGTTCGGCTCACCGTGCACACTGCTCAACAGTAGGTGTTACAGACCACATCAAGGACACAGCAGTAGGTTACCTCATGCAGAAGGAAATCGACTACCTCGGCAATGCCGTTGAAACTCCTGTTCGTCCGTTCGTTGCAATCCTCGGCGGTGCTAAGGTTGCTGACAAGCTCAATGTTATTTCAAACCTCCTCGAAAAGTGCGACACACTCATCATCGGCGGCGGTATGGCTTACACATTCCTCAAGGCTCAGGGCAAGGAAGTCGGTCTTTCACTCGTTGACGATACAAAGATTGACTACTGTAAGGAAATGATGGCTAAGGCTGAAAAGCTCGGCAAGAAGCTCCTTCTCCCAATCGACACAACAATCGCTGCAGGCTTCCCTGATCCTATCGACGCTGAAATCGAAGTTAAGGTTGTTGATTCAGACAAGATTCCTGCTGACATGGAAGGTCTTGACATCGGCACAAAGACACAGGAACTCTTTGCCGACGCTGTAAAGAGCGCAAAAACTGTTGTTTGGAACGGTCCTATGGGTGTATTTGAGAACCCGACTCTTGCAAAGGGTACAATTGCTGTTGCTAAGGCTCTTGCCGACACAGACGCAACAACAATCATCGGCGGCGGCGACAGCGCAGCTGCTGTTATTCAGCTTGGTTTTGCTGACAAGATGAGCCACATCTCAACAGGCGGCGGCGCATCTCTTGAATACCTCGAGGGCAAGGTTCTTCCGGGTATCGCAGCAATCGCTGACAAATAATTTAATCAAATAAAAGGGCGGATTTTTCCGCCCTTACTGATTTAATCCTGTTACTTTATTATAATAAAACATATTCTGAAAGGAAAATTATCATGGATAAGTCAAAGAGAAAGGCAATTATCGCAGGCAACTGGAAAATGAACAAAACTCCAAAGGAAGCTAAAGAGCTCCTCAACGCTATTACTCCCCTCGTTAAAGATGCAGGTTGTGAAGTAATCGCTTGTGTTCCCTATGTTGACCTTGCAACAGCACTTGAGGCTACAGAAGGCACAAATGTTAAAATCGGTGCAGAAAACTGTCACTGGGCTGAAAGCGGTGCTTTCACAGGCGAAATCTCAACAGGTATGCTCAAGGAAATGGGCGTTGAATATGTAGTTCTCGGTCACAGCGAGAGAAGACAGTATTTCGGTGAAACAGACGAAACTGTAAACAAGAGAACAAAGGCTGCTCTTGCCGCAGGTCTTAAGCCAATCGTTTGTGTCGGCGAACTCCTCTGGGAGCGTGAGTGCGACATCACAGAAGAAGTTATCGCAAGACAGATTAAGCTTGACCTCTTCAATGTAACAGAAGAAGAACTCAAGAATGTTGTTATCGCTTATGAGCCTGTATGGGCTATCGGCACAGGCAAAACTGCAACAGCTGATCAGGCTGAAGAAGTTTGCTCTTTCATCCGTGCTACAATTGCTAAGCTTTACAATCAGGCTGCTGCTGACGCTGTTACAATTCAGTACGGCGGTTCAATGAATGACGGCAATGCTGACGAGCTTCTCTCAAAGACAAATGTTGACGGCGGTCTTATCGGCGGTGCGTCACTCGTTGCCGAGAAATTTGCCGCAATCGTAAAGGCTGCAAGCAAGTAATTTAAACAGTATATTCAAACACAATGCCGTGTCCTTTTGGGCACGGCACAAAAGTCTGTAATCGGCTTTTGGATTTTGTTTTTTGCATAACAAGATTGTGTATGCTTTATGGAAAGGACACGCAAAATGAAAAAACCGGTAATTTTAATGATTCTTGACGGCTTTGGTATTGCTCCCGAAAAAGGTAACGCTATCAAGGCTGCTAAAAAGCCAAACATTGACAAGCTTTTTGCATCTAATCCGCTCACACAGATTGGTGCGTCGGGTATGGATGTAGGTCTTCCTGACGGTCAGATGGGTAACTCGGAGGTTGGCCACACAAATATCGGCGCCGGCAGAGTTGTTTATCAGGAACTTACAAGAATTACAAAGGCTATTGATGACGGCGAGTTCTTTGAAAATGAAGCACTCAAAAACGCTGTTCAAAAATCAATCGATTCAGGCAAGGCACTTCACCTTATGGGTCTTATGTCAGACGGCGGCGTTCACAGCCACAATAAGCACATTTTTGCTCTTGTGGAACTTGCAAAAAGAATGGGTCAGGATAAGGTTTATCTTCACTGCATTATGGACGGCAGAGATGTTCCTCCTACTTCGGGTAAGGATTATGTTGCCGAAGCTATTGAAAAGATGAACGAAATCGGCGTAGGCAAGGTTGCTACTGTAATGGGCAGATACTACGCTATGGACAGAGATAACAACTGGGACAGAGTTAAAAAGGCTTATGACGCTGTTGTTTTCGGCGAGGGTAATAAGAATACAGACCCTGTTGCCGCTATTGAGGCTTCTTATGAAACCGTAGACGGTGACGGCAAAAACCTCACAGATGAGTTCATTCTTCCAACCGTTACTCTTGAAAATGAGGGCAGAGTTACAGAAGGCGACTCCGTTGTGTTCTTCAACTTCCGTCCTGACCGTGCAAGAGAAATCACCCGTACTTTTGTTGACCCTGATTTTATAGGATTTGAAAGAAAGTATTTCCCGGTTAACTATGTATGTATGACTCAGTACGATGCAACAATGCCAAATGTTGATGTTGCTTTCAAGCCTCAGACACTTAAAAATACATTCGGCGAATATCTTGCAAACAACGGTATGACTCAGCTCCGTATTGCCGAAACAGAAAAATATGCTCACGTAACTTTCTTTTTCAACGGCGGTGTTGAAGCCGTTAACGAGGGCGAGGACAGAATTCTTATTCCGTCACCAAAGGTTGCAACTTATGATTTACAGCCTGAAATGTCGGCTTATCTCGTTTCTGAAAAACTCAACGAGGCTGTTCGTTCGGGCAAATACGATGTTGTTATCGTAAACTTTGCAAACTGCGATATGGTTGGCCACACAGGCGTGTTTGATGCGGCAGTTAAAGCTGTTGAGGCTGTTGATGAATGCGTTGGCTCTCTCTATCAAGCTGTTATGGATAACGGCGGCACTCTCTTTATTACTGCCGACCACGGCAATGCCGACCAAATGAAAGAAGCTGACGGATCACCGTTCACCGCTCATACAACAAATGAGGTTCCTTTCATCGTTTGCAACTGCGGCGATGTAAAACTTCGTGAGGGCGGTAAACTTTCAGATATAGTTCCTACTATGCTCAAGGTTATGTCTATGCCTCAACCTGCCGAAATGACCGGTAAGTCAATTATTGAATAATAATTATTATTATATACCTACAGAGCCTCCACTTATTTATAAGGGGAGGTGTCTGCATTTTATATGCAGACGGAGGGGTTCAATATAATGCACGACTGAGGGGCTAAGATAATGTAAAACCCCACCGCCTCGTTGCACTCGGCACCTCCCCTTGCTTCAAGGGGAGGCAAAATCGGGAAGAGAGTATTATGGATAAAAAGTTCAATCCTGCACTTATAGAAAATGCAAGAAAGTTAAGAAAAAATATGACTAAAGAAGAAAAACATCTTTGGTATGATTTTCTAAAGGATTATCCTGTGCGTTTCAAAAAACAAAAAATTATTGGAAATTATATTGTTGATTTTTATTGTGCAAATGCTAATCTTGTTATTGAACTTGACGGTTCACAGCATTTTGAAGATAAAAAGATTAACTATGATAAAACAAGAACAGAATTTCTTGAACAATTTGGATTAAAGGTTTTGCGTATACCAAATATTGAAATTAATTCTAATTTTAATAATGTTTGTGAATATATTGATGCAGTTGTTCAGTCAAGACTTTAACTATAAGGCTCCCCTTGTTGCAAGGGGAGCTGTCGCACTTTTTGTGCGACTGAGGGGTTAAATGTAATCAAATGATAAAACATTAGGTCATTTATTAACTTTTTGTTATTGTACCCAAAAATTTATTTATAATTTTGTTATAATTTATCTGTTATTACAACAGAAAAGGCTTGAATTGTTTACCTTTTTATGGTAAAATCTTTATAAGTAAAATTCTGTGTCATTATGTTTATCGATGTACACATAGGCTATTGCCTAACGGTCAGATGTGTCGGCAGAATGTTGAGGGCTTTTAATTTTTTTTAATTGGGGGGATATTTTTGAAGTATATCAAACCTAATGCAGAAATTTTAAAATTTAATTTGTGCGATGTCGTTACAACTTCCGATGTTAATATCGGTCCCGGCTATGACGGCAACAAAACAGACACAAATCTTGATAATTTATAAGTTTATGCAGCTTATGAATGTCTAATCAAAATTATTATTTTTCATATTTTATGCGGTTCCGCCGTAAATTTAAAATGGAGGATGATTATGAAAAAATTTATTAAAAAAACAATCGCAGGCTTAATCGCCGGCGTAATGGCTGTTTCATCAATGCCGTTCACAGCATTGGCAGCATTGTCAGTAAATGATTTTACTGTTAGAGAAGCTACAGCCTATGGTACATTTGAGAGCGACAGCGATTACAATGATGAAGCTCACTATAAACAAATCTATAAAAATGTTTTGTATTCTCCAAGCAAAATGGGTGCTTGTTATACTTCAGGTGATGTTTCTGCTGACGGCAAGGATAAGATTTATTTAACAGCTAAAGTTTACTATGGAAATACTGTTCTTCTTTATAATGGCGGCACAACACCGGCTATGGGTATCGGTTTTGCCGTAGTTGGAAAATCAAAGCCTTGGAATTACAATTATAACAATGTCAGAACTTTAAGATGTAATCTTACAGGTGACACACAAGGAATTTCATTCAGAGATTCAAAATGGCACGGTAAAGACGGTCGAATGAACTACACATATACCATGTTTGGTCAGAGTGAAGTAATTGGTACATCTTCCGATTCAGAGTGTGTTCAAGGTGAAAAAGGCTACTATGGTAACGTTCTTCAATATACCGGTGGCGATTTTACAGCTGATTATAAAAAAATCAATCTTGGATTTGAATATGTAGTTAAAACAAATGAGGGTTCAACTCAAACTCACCAAACAGGTACAATCAATACAGCTTCTATCTATGTTCTTAACTATAAAAAACTTGTAGATAAAGCAGGTGATATTAAAAAAGAATTGTCGGGAATGGACACTTCGATTTATGAAGAAACTTCATTGAATAATTATTACAATGCAATCAACAATATGTTTGCTTTCAATCCTACATCTTATAATTATTCATTAGATCAAGAGGGAACAGTTAAAACAGCTGCTCAGGATATGAATCGCCTTATGACAGCTGTTGATACTGCAAAAAGCGAACTTAAAATTAAGTATACTTTTGTTAAGACTGACGGCACAAGCACTGAAGTAGACGCTGTTGACGAAGCTGAGGCTTTGGCAAACAAGCCGGCTAACACAGCAAGCACGCAAAAGACTTATGCAGGTGAAAATCAGCATAAGTGGACTGAGTACACTTGGCCTGCAACAGCTACAAATTACACCTTTACAGAACAAGCATCAGATAAGTCCGAAGCTTGTACAGAAGGTCTGGAAACAGAAGAAAACAAAGTAGATGCTACTTGTACAGTAAACGGTTCGTATGATAAAGTAGTTAAATGTTCTGTTTGCGGCGGCGAACTCAGCAGAACTCCTGTTACAATCCCTGCAACAGGTCACAAATATGTTTACACAAAGACTGACAGTGCAGATACTCACAATGTAACTTGTGAAAAGGGCGACTACACAGGAACAGAAGCTCATGATTTTGATGAAAGCGGACTTTGCAAAAAGTGCGGTTATCAAAAGAGCATGCTTGACTATGAAGCTTGGAATAAGGCTGTACAGGAACATGTAACAATAACAATAAATGATATTTCAAAATATACAAATGAGTCTATGGCTGAATACAATGAACTTGCTGATCAGGCAATTGCTCTCAGAAACAGTGCCACAACTCAAGAAGATGTTGACAAAGCAACCGCAATGCTTTTGTCTGCTCAATCAGTTCTTCGTAAAAAGTCTGTAACAGTTACTCTTGTATATGTTAACGATTCCGATGAAGTAACTAAAACACCAGAGACAGTTGCTTATGGTGAAACTTATGATGCTGTGTCTGACAAGAATGTTGAAAAGTGGACTGTTTCAACCGATGACGGAGCAACAACTACAAGACTCAACACCTATGACAAGACAGTATCAATCGTTGTTACAAAGGATGTTGTTATCAAGGCATACCAAACAAATGAAGAGCAAACAGCAGCATCTTCAAAGGTAACTTTCTACGGCAAGAATAATATTGTTGTTGCAGTTAAGTATGTTGCAAAGGGTACAGAACTTCCAACAAATACAGTAGGTGTTCCTGAAATTCCTTTCTACAACGAAGGCAAGTGGGATAAGGAAACCGTAACAGGTACAGGCAGTGACATCAGCGTAAAGGCTGTTTACGAAACCACACAGGCAGAAGACGAATTGTGCGGCGTTCATTATGACGGCTTTGACGGTGGCGTAAAGAAATACAGCTACGACAGCTATGTATATCTCACCGGTGCAGATACTACAAAGAAGTATGCACTTTATTCCGACGCAGAGCATACAAAGCTCCTTACAATTCTTAACGGCATAGATTTCTATGCACCAAAGACAAATGA